>ENA-OQAA01000040-OQAA01000040.1-human-gut-metagenome-genome-assembly--contig:-NODE-40-length-82879-cov-2.959252_pt1 | contig 82879 bp, 109 predicted proteins | sample MGYA00242489_ERZ504515 | MGnify/ENA primary metagenome ERZ504515 (study PRJEB26092, sample SAMD00036237) | human gut metagenome | host: Homo sapiens | study: EMG produced TPA metagenomics assembly of... | reverse complement strand
CGAAAGGAATGTAGGCTTAATAAATTCTCAAATCGAAACAATTGCAGAAATGCTGGAAATTGATATTTCAGAGGTAGAAAAAATAATAAAAGAAATTGCGAAAGTGATCTTCCCAAAAAAATAAATAAAAGTAAATACAAATAGAAAAACGCAATATTTTTAACAAACTTCAGATGTGGAAAGAAAAATATTATTTGAATCCATCTATATATTCAGAAATTTATAGAAAACGCATATAAATAAATAATTTTCAAACCGATACATATAAAAATATTAAAATTTAATAGTTCAAACACTTGAAAAACCGATTTCTTAGTAGTACAATCGTGTTAAAAAATTAACGATACATTGTTGATGAAAAATTATCAGAATACGCAATGTATCAACTACATAAAAAGGAGCGTGTTTGAAATGGCAAGATTTACACTACCAAGAGATGTTTTAAACAGCTTTTTTGTTTTGTTAAAGATTATTAAAGAGTATTAGAAAGCCTTATTTAATCACATTTTTGGGAAGGATTGATAATGAATAAAAAAGATCAATAAGGTTGCAAAGCTGATTTCTTTATTGCAAAAGTGTTGCTTTTCCCACCATTGAAGAAAGATGAATACAATTAATGCAACAGTTATATTTCAAATTCAATATAAAACAGATAGGAACATTGATAAGTAAAAACAAATGAATTATATGGATTTTGTGAATGGCAAATTATTGCAATTGTGCTTTTGGGCATATAAATTAAACTTTAGTAAATATTTTCCAAATTTATATATTTTTCCTGAATTAAATACAAAGCTCTGCTGTATGGTAGGGCTTTTTTTATATGTATTTGTATTACAGAATTTGTCCAAAAAAGACAAACAAAATTTTTTTTCTGTCATACTATATATAGAAGGGAATATTCCAGCACATAAGAAAAGGAGGGCATTATATGGTAAAAAAAGAAGATAAGATTGCTTATGAGATTGAAATAGAACGTTCCGAAGAAATGGAGCAGGAAATAGATCATTCTATTAATCAGATGGATGATGAGTTTCGCATGACGAGGACAGCCGCAGAATTAACGGACTTGCAGGGAAAAGAAGAATGAGAAAAATAGATAAATACATCTCCAAAGAGAAACTGTGTAATTTGGTCGTAAATCGTGCTGAAAAAATTGTTTGAATTGTCTTCTGAGGAATCGAATTATCTCAGAAACCGATTAAAAAAATATGATAAAATGGAATTGCAGCATCTATATCATAATTTTACTTCATTTGGTGTGGATGCTGTGCTTGAATGCATATGTGAGAATGAAAAATTGAAACATCAGAACAAGAAATAGGCTGGCACTATCCGTAGTGCCAGCTACTTTTTCTTAGACATCCATTAAATCAGAATAACCATCTGGTTCACAAGATGATGGCTTGTAAGGATCTGTAATCTTATGGAATGTATTTATTTTATTGTCTGCAAGCTCTATACCGGAATTTGGATAGCTGTTAGTGTTAAGCCGTTCCAGATACTGAGAAATCTCCCGGATATCCTTTTCGATATAATCCGGATATTTTTGATGAATATTATTTAATTCCAAGAGGAGCTTCGAAATTCGATTGTTTTCTAATTCAGTTCCGGATCCTGCAAGAACCATGTCACTTGCGTATTCTGTACCTGCTTTATCGTTTTTTACAGCTACCGTAACAAACATAGGCATATGTTCCATATTGCACTGCAATTTCAATTCATGAATCAATGGCTCTAATTTGGTTTTATAAAATTTTCTTTTGTCATAAATATCTTTTTCAGTCACTGTCTTTCCCTCACTCTGATTAAATTAAATTTTCGATACTTGAAAACAAGTCAAATCCATCATCACCGAATGATTCAGAACCGCTATTTTCAAAAGTTTCAGAAGCAGATGAAGTATGAAAATCTTCTTCTTTTTCTGTAGCATTTCTTTTTCGTGATATGCATCTTTCTCCATGTTTTTTTCATCATACGATGCAGATTCAGTGTTTTTCGATATATTTTCTTTATTTATAAAATTAGTATCTGGTTTTAAATCTGGAGGTGTAGTATTTTTTGCTTTTTTATCAATTGAATTACTTAAAGAGAGATTGGACAATTGTTTATGATCTGGCTCTTTAGAGGATTCCTCTTCTGGCGGCGTTGTAGTTTGTGCATTGGATCGAAAAAACCGTTATTATCACAGCACTTGGTCAAGGACCAATAGAAGAATACCTCCGGGATCCAAATATTACTGAAATTGTTGTACAACGATTTGATAATGTAGTAATTGAAAGAAATGGAAAAATTGAAAGTGTAAAGGCTGTTTTTTTCAATGAAGAACATTTAGTGAATACAATTGAACGTATTGTGCAAAGTGCAGACAGGCAAATTAATCAGAGTGTTCCGATTGCAGATGCAAAACTCGCGGATGGAAGCCGTGTGAATGCAACCATTCCACCAGTTACTCCGGACGGTGCCACCTTAACCATTCGTAAATTTAACATGAACTGGCTGAAAGGCAAAGACTATATTAAAATGCATGCACTAAATAAAGAGATGCTTTATTTTTTGGAAAGATGTGTAAAGGGAAAACAGAGTATTTTTATCAGTGGGGGTACTGGCAGTGGAAAGACTACGCTATTAAATATGCTGTCAGAATTTATTCCAAATGATGAATTAATTATTACGATAGAAGATGTATGTGAACTCCAGCTGAGACAAAAAATGTTCGAAGAATGGAAGTAAGAGTGTCGAATAATAAAGAGATGATGAAAATTGATCAACAGACACTTGTAAAAGCTGCATTAAGACAGAGACCGGATCGAATTATCTTAGGCGAATCGCGAGATGGATCAATTGTGGATCTTATTTCTGCAATGAGTACAGGACATGATGGCTCCCTTAGTACTGGACATGCAAATAGTCCTCGAAACTTATGCGATGTACGTATTCCAATCATGTATTCTATGAATAAAGAAGCGGATTTTTCAGAAAGATCTATTGCTATGCAGATTGCCGAAGCAATTAAGATTATCGTTCAAATATCCAGGATGCCTGATGGCTCCAGAAAAATTACATACATTTCGCATGTGGATGGTGTGACGGCAGATGGAAAAGTAAATATCAAAGATATCTTTAGATATGATGAACTGAGTGGACAGTTTATTAAAACAAAATATTATCCGAAAAAGATTGTGGAATCAATTCGAAGTAAGGGATTAGATTTTGAAGAAGGAATATTTAAAACGAAAAATAAAGAGGAATCTGATGAGTGATAATCAGGATTAATAATGTAAAGGGAGTGAAAACATGCCATATATACATATTATTGCATTATATGAAATCTTCGTAATCTTAGTCACATTGTATTTCATTATAAAGTTACATTTCAAAAACAACAGAATATCAAAAGAAGATGATTTTATTGATTTATATGAAAAAAGAAGAAAAAGGTTAATAGAAAATGCGGGAATTAATTTTCCAATGAAAAATTATCTATTTCTTTTAATTTTATCACCTATTGCACTTGGAACATTATAAAAAAGGTATTCCGGTTGTACATTCTGTTGCAAGGAAAACAAAAGAAATTCGTCAAACACATTTATTGATGGTGAAAGAACGGGCATCAAAAGCTACGAATACAATTCTTATGCCAATCATATTTTTTCAATTCATGCCAATGATTGGCTTTATTGTATTTCCGTTGGTGATGGAAGCTATTACTGGATTCAATTAAAGGAGAGACAAAATGCTATTATTTTTAATTCTTGTAATTGCAGCTATATGGGATTATTTATATCGGAAAATACCAAATTGGCTTATTTGCATTGGATTGATAATTGGATGGATATCATCTCCATATTCAATTTTTGAAAGAGTATTAAGTTTATTTATTTTATTCATCATAGGAATGTTTGGTTTAATGGGACTGGGTGACATTAAATTATGGATGGTTATGGCAATGTTTCTTGGTTTCATCAAAAGCTGTTATGTAATAGGACTTGCAGCATTATTATTGATCTTACATCAATTCATTAAAAACTGGAAAAATACAATGAATATATTGACTATTTCACTTAAGGACTTTTGGCTGACAAAAAAGATTAGGATTTTTGATCAGATAAGTTACGCTTTTTCGCCATATATCTTAATTAGTTTTGTTATTTTGCAAGTTATTAATAGAGCATGTTAGAAAAGGGGTGTAATGTTGAAAAAAATAAATTGGAAAAAAGGATATGGAGAAGTCATTGGTTATACAATCGCTGTTCTCTTCCTCATCGGTTTTTTTTCACAAATTGTTGGAATATACATGTATGCCAGATGCGGACATACTTTAAATGATGCGGTTATGAATATAGGGCGTTCACTTGTGACAGAAGAAAGCATAAATGATGCTCAAGCAAAAGCAAAGAAGGGATTGGAGAAATATATGGGGGATACGCAGATAATGCCATTGAATGAAATGTCAATCTCTGTAGATTATGCTTCTGGAAGCAAAAAAGAATGGACAAAGCGTCAGATAAGAACGTGTAGAGACAAGCAGCGATTATAGAAAACTCCCCTGCTACTTAAAATGGGAGCAGGGGAGTTGAGATGTCAATGACAATAAAATAATCTTTAAAATGCAGTTTTCCATTATCTCTCTCATCATCTGGTGATTATTCACATGTCTTTTCCTTATATTAGAAAAATTAAGCTTTAATCCATTTGCCAATCCATTTCCTTGTTGTTTGATTATATCTACGTTTATACAAGACGCCATTTAAGGTTTTATATTTCCAAACAATAGTGTGCGAAGCCGGACTGATTTCTGGAGGCGTAGCATCCGTCGAAGCAGCATAAACATTTGAAGTAATAAGCGTATGATTAGCAAAAGCTATAGATGATGGCGTTGTCAGACTAAAAATAAAGCTGCAGATTAAAGTGATAAATAGTGTTTTAGTCGTTTTCATGAATTGGTTCCCCTTCCTTGTAGCGTGGCAATCTTTTTAAGTCTTCAGAGAGGTGGTCGATGTCGGCAAAGAACCTTCCTTCGTAATAAATGGTATATTGTTTGGTTCCGTGATCAATGATATAAGCGTTATCTTCACGGAGCTCTACTGCGCCGTCTGTCACCGGATACAGCTCCCGAAAATTAGGTTCAGGGACGCAGAAAACAGAGAATATGACCACAGCAAATATGGCCGTATGGCACAGATACCCGTGTACACGCTTAAAACGGGAAGTATTTTCCTGATTATTTAAGATAAAGTAGATTCGTGTACTTAGTACAGAGGTATCATTTACGGCAAAGTGCATCATGCGGCTGGGCTCTGCGAGCCTGGCGCTTTGTATTCTTTTTGCGGTTTTTACAATCAGTTCAGCGTAATCGGTGACACTGAATTTCGGGTTGGATTGTATCAGGAAAAAGTCGTTGGAAAGCTCCAGAAAGAGCATAAATTCTTTTTTAAATGCTGTACAAAAGGATTCCACCAGTGTATGCGGCAGATAATTTCCATCAGAAATCCAAGCCATAGGTGATGCTCTTTATAGTGCGCAATCTCATGCAGGCAGATGTACTTAAGCTCCGTTTCGGAAAAGCTTTGCTCATCGGGCATTATCAAAATCGGATGTAATAATCCAGTGATGGCCGGAGAGATTGGCTCCGGGATAAGGGCAATCCGTATCGGTTTGGCAAGGTATTCCTGTAAAAACTCGTACAGATATGCATATGCGCCTTCTTTTTCAACAAAAAATGCAGAGAGCGCATGGTGCAGCCGTATATACTGAACCAGGAGCCGCAACAGCAGGATAAAAGCGACCGTAAACCAGATTGAAAATATCAGCGTATCCACCCGTAGACGGCAGCCAGCAATATTTTGTGTTGTAAAGTCTAATATCCTTGGCAGGACCTGATAAGACTGAAACGAATAGGTAAAAGGAAAATTGAAAGGTATACTCATGCGGATTAAAATAACAAGTATACCGATTAACGAAAATTGTATCGTGCGTTTGTGGAAAACGGATGTGTGGTGCATGATGATATGCAGGTACACCGTGAGAAAAAGCGTTACGATAAAGCAAGTAAAAAAAGGTCCAAATGAAAGCGCCATATTTAATTTCCTCCGTTGATAAGAATGTGTTTGCGCTGGGCTATCATCTCTTCCAGATGCTCTAATTCATCCAGGTCTGTTTCAGTATCGATCAATGAAGCAATTAACGCAGATTTCTGCCCGTCTCCGAGTATATCTGTACAAGTATTGCCAAAATACTCATCACGGGAAATGACTGGCGCATAGCTTCTGGTAAGCACCGTACCGCTGTAGACGATATCTGCCACTTTAATAGAATGGTTCGCAATCAGTGAGCGGAGACATGCCTGTACGGTATTGATATTCAATGCATCGTCTTTCCTGACAATATCGGATGCAATCATTGGCGTAGCGCTTTCCCACAGAACCTTCATAACATCCAGTTGCTTTTTTGTAAATCGTTTCTTCATTATTATATCACCTCGCTTTTTATGATAATTGTTCGGATAGCATAATCATTGCATAAAAAAGAAAATATGTCCATACTAAAAAAAGATAAAAATAAAAAAAGAATATTTTTTTTAATAAAATAAAAAAATTTGATTGACAAAACAAAAAATAAATGACATATTAAAAAAGTAATTACAAAGGAATTCCGAAACAACTTAAAAGAAAAAAGGAAGAACAATTATGGGTAACTTTAAAGATTTTGATCTTGACTTAAGGAATGTAGCATCAGGTGGGGAAGCGGAGCCAAATGGATTATCAAAGATTACGACTAAGATTACGATCGGCGTATCCAAAATGTCATTAAAGAACAAGTGTAAATCTGTTGATACGCCGACAACAGGAAGGTCAGCGATATGCTGCAAGAGGACGAATGCTGCGGCTGAACCTCAGTGTATCTAAAATGTAAGAGCGTGGCATTTTGCTGCGCTCTTTTATAAAAAAGAATCAAAGGGAAGGTGTGAATATGGAGACAATTTTATTTTCAAAAACAGATAAAATAAAAATCGTTACATTTGTAGCTGTAGCTTTTGGATTGCCGTGGTTACTGTTACCGCAGATACGGGTAGAGGGGATTTTGGCGTACAATATACCGGCGCCGTACATGATGATTCTTCCGACTTTCGGTATTATATTGGGAAGAATTATCTGTGAGCGAAAAATTCATGGGTGGTTTCATTGGATTTATACAATTGCTTTTATCGAGAGTACTGCGGTGATGGTATTGTGTGCGGCGAAAGTAATAACCGGGAAAGAGGCAGATGATATGCTGACGGTTTCTTCTATGGCATTGAGCATCGTTCTTTTATTGGGCATGATGATTGACGGGCAGGAACTTTATCCGTTTAAAGATTTAAAAAAGGCCATTGGCATTCATATTATGTTTGTAGCCATTGCGCAGATATCAAACCTTCCGCAGCTTATACATGCCGGAGCCTTGCGCACGGCAGATGAGATTGTTTCCTATCTACTGTTTGCGCCAATCGACATTTTCGTGGTGCAAAGTATATATTTTTTCGGGGAAGAATATGCATGGCGGGGGTGCCTGCAGGGACGGCTGCAGAATATATTCGGGAAGCGCATGGGCGTTATTTTGCTGGGAATCATATGGGAGCTGTGGCATATGCGCTGTGGTTCCAGATCTCTGAGCCGGGGCAGGGGAAGCTGATTGTACTGCTTGTTTTGATGCGTATGCCGTATGTTATTGCGCTAGCTGTATTTTTGGGATGGGCATATATGAAGACAAATAATATCTGGCTCTGTGTTTTGATTCATGGAGTCAATAATGCGGCGGGGTCAGCATTTGATTCTGATTTAGTAACTGTCGCCGATACGGTTGAAAGTGTAAGCGTCTTTGACGGTATTATGACCGCTGTTGCTGTGATTGTTATGCTGCTATTTCTTTTTACGAAGGAATACAGAAAAGGGAAAAGAGTATGAAAGTAGTTGGTTATGTAGGAAGTCGCTCCGCGTTTTCAAAAAGCATCTGTCTGGGAGAAAAATTGAAAACAATGCTGCGAGAGAAGAACATAGAAATGGAACTGTATACAGCCAGAAACAATGTAGTGGAGGAGTGTCGGGGATGCGGAAAATGTTTTGATGAAGGGTTATGTCCGCAGGATCAAGAGGATAGTATGGAATACATTAGAAAAAAAATTCTAGAAGCAGATTTAATTGTTTTACTGTCGCCAGTCTATTTGAATAATGTGTCCGGCGCGATGAAAACATTTCTTGACAGGATTGGATCTTGGGTTCATACTTTGGCACTTTCCGGGAAAATGGGGATTGTAGTGACAGTGACAGATCAAAGCGGACAGGAATTTGTTTCTTATTACTTGCAGAAGCTCCTTTTACAGATGGGGTGTAATGTGGTTGGAGAGTATAAGGTTGTGGCACTAGAGGAATTAGATCAGGAGGAAGTTATAGAAAGAATTGTATCCAATATCGTAAAAGCATTTTCTGATCAAGAACAATATATAAGCACGGCTGATTTAGAAAATACGTTTCAGTATCTGAAGGCTAGATTTGTCAACGCGGATATGGAACAGTATAAAGATGAATCCTATGAGATTAAATATTGGTATGATTCCGGGATGGCAGAGTGCGAGACTTTTCAGGAAGTGCTGAACCTTAGAAAATTACAATGCAGGAGTGATGTACATGAAGTCTGAGGTTAAAGAAGAAATACAGACTTATATACGGTATATTAATGAGAATGACCTCAGAGACAAGTGTGAGGAATACATTCAGATGTTTTTTTTCTATCGCAAATGATGTTAGAAGAGAGTTTGGGAGCGGACGAAAGAGTAATTCAGTCAATGGCGCAAAAGATGGTAGGACTACTGGGACAGGATCTGGATATAGATTTTGCTTCTCCGAATGATGGAATGTATGGGGGATTGGGAGTGCTTACATTTTCAGTTCATGAGATCATGGGAAGGACAGGAGAGTTAAAAGAGACTTCAGAATTGCTGGATAGATTTTTATTAGATCAAGCGTGTCAGAAAGCAGATTTGTTCCAGCAGAGGAAACTTTCGTTTGGTTCGTACGATATATTAGGCGGAATTGCAGGTGTGGTATATTATCTGCTGGACTGTGAGGAAATACTGAACCAGCCGGAGGAGAAGCTGAAATTGCGGGATCTGATACGATTCTTAATCTATTTGTCAGGAGATTATTCTTATTGGGGGAAACAAATTCTTCGCTATCACATAAGAAGAAGACAACAGTTTCTTGCAATAGAACGAAAGACGATGAAACAGGGACATATCAATTTCGGGATGGCACATGGGGTTGCGGGCCCGCTCGTCGCTCTGGCGAAGGCGAAGAGACAAGGAATCCAGGAAATGTATCTGGAGGAAGCAATCTGGAAATTATTCGGGCTGTATGAGGAATTATGTGTGGAGAATAATGGGATTGTTCGCTATCCGAGAAGGCTTCCGATTGACTGTTATGTCAGCAAAACGAGCGCTGATCTTACGGAGAATGCCGGGTGGTGTTATGGGAATCTGGGGATTGTCCGCAGTTTAATGAAGACGGCGAAGTATTTAAGGAAGCCGATGGAATATGCGTATTATCTGGATAAATTGGTGGATATTTTAGCACAGCCCGCAAAGGAATACAATCTCTCCAGCCCAATCGTATGCCACGGATATGGGAGTGTGATTTCGATACAGAAATATGCCTTTCTGGAAAGCCAGGATGAAAGGTGTCTTGTGAACCTGGAGAGAAACGTGGAGATCACACTGAAAGAGCATAGAAAGAAAATGCAGGATGAAGGTTACCGTAAGGATTTTTCGATTTGATCATAAGTATATTTTTGCAATGGGGACTGTGACAGTTATAACGGCTATCTGTTCCCCAATGTCTACGCTGGTCTCGCAAAGTCTTATGAACAGTTTGCAGGAAAGAAGAAGCCTAAAGATGCTTTTGGTGCTTGCGGCAATTTATATTGGAATTGATTTGTTTCAGATGCTGATCGAGTACTTTCTGGATTACTATAAGTACACATTTGCACAGGAGTATAATCTACATTTGAATCAGGTGTAGTAAGTTTGAAGAGACTTCTTAATCAATCAAATTTAAAGAGTTGGAGCTCCAAAATGATTAAAAAGTCTCTTGAGGCTTATTTTTTTACCTTAAAGAACAAAATTGTATTTTGTAAAAAACAATTTCAAAACATGTCCGTATTTTGTTTCGTCAGTACAGAGATTGTGTAAGGAACTTTAAAAAGATGACACGAAATCAAAAAAGATGCAGTAAGGGGGCTGTAAAAAGACCTCTGAGCATTTCGTTTAGTGTAAGAATCTTTTTTACTTCTTACACGAACCTTGAAAACGAAACAGCCTGCCCGTAGTGATACCAGAACTGAATAGGCATTTAGCGTGTCTTTTCTGGTTAATACGTTCCGGAAACATCAGAACCCGGTACAGGAACGGATATGGGATGAGAACAGGCAATTAATAAACAAAGGAAGGAGGACATCTGACTATGACAGAGAAACAGGGATTCATACAGCGTTGTATGAACGTCTTAGTCGTGATGATGAATTAAACGGGGAATCCAACAGTATTTCAAATCAGAAGAAACTGCTGGAACAATATGCAAAAGAACATGGATTTACCAATCTTGTTCATTTTACTGATGATGGTATCTCCGGTACAAGATTTGATCGCCCAGGCTTTCTTGCATGATGAAAGAAGTAGAGTCGGGGAAAGTCGGAACGATTCTGATTAAAGATATGAGCCGAATGGGAAGAGATTATCTGAAAGTCGGACAATATATGGAATTGCTGCGACAGAAGAATGTCCGCCTGATTGCAGTCAACGAGAATGTAGACAGCTTCCGGGAGGACGATGATTTTACTCCATTCCGAAATATCATAATGAATGGTATGCAAGGGATACCAGTAAAAAGATAAAATCCACTTTCAAGGCGAAAGGAAAATCCGGCAAGCATGTGGCAAGTACAACACCGTATGGATATCTGAAAGACAAGGATGACCCGAATGTATGGATTGTTGATGAAGAAGCAGCTGTAGTTGTACGGAGAATCTTTCACATGACAATGGACGGGTACGGACCATATCAGATTGCCAATATAAATGAAATCAGGGCAAGTAACATTTAAAAGACGTGGATAAACAAGAAGTCTATCAAGAGTGTAAGCGTAAGCAAGTGATGAAACTCTTTATAGGGCTTTTTCTAGTATCTGATTAGAAAAAAGATGTGAAATATGATTTGCTATTTGTTATCGACTATAAATATGTGAAAAACCTTGAATTTTCGCCTGTCAAAGATTATTTGCGCTACTTTTTTAAAGTGTGTAAAGGTAGGTTGCTAGCTTTTTTTTGCTATGGACTTAATAATATAACTCGAAGGAGGTAACGAGATGAATATCGGTTCAAAAATTATCGAAATAAGAAAAAAAAGAAATATGACACAGGAAGATTTTGCAAAAATCTTTCATGTAACAAGACAAACGGTTTCTAATTGGGAAAATCAAAAAAGTTATATCTGGTTGATAAGACTACAGGAAAGATTGTACAGGACGATAATGGAAATGACATCGTAAAAACAACCGAATGGGAGCCGGAGGCTACACAGGGAAGTATTGATGTTGAAATTCCGGTAACTGGAAAGAAACTTGCCGGAAGAACGCTGGTTGTATTTGAAGAGATTTATCTTGGAGATGCCATGATTGCATGCCACAAAGATATCAATGATGCAAATCAGACCATTAAAGTTAAAGGATATCGTGACTGTACCGTGATCAAACGCATTAAGGCCGATGATTACTGGAAAGAGCATGGTGATCCAACCTTTATCTTCAAACTTACAGGAACGGATACACTGGGAGCTTCACATACTTATTATCAGAGTGTCACATTTACTGAAAGCTATGTAAAAGCACATACGGACAGTGACGGATACGTAGAGATGAAAGCAATCTTTGGTCAGGTCCCGGCAGGGGAATACACATGTTCCGAAGAAAGCGTCAGCCGATTTGAGTTTGAATCATTGACCAAACCGGTAAATGCAACCATTAACGGAAAAACAGCAGTATACCATCTGACGGATAACGATACGGCATGTGCAACATTTACCAACAAAAAATATGAAGAGGGAGACTTCGGACATGACAGTGTAGTAGTCAACCACTTCAATCATAAGACACAGGATTAAGATCTTGATAACTGGAAGGACCTGCTTCGATAGGAAGCGGGTCTTTTCCGGTATATGGTAATTCATATATATCACAGTAGAGGTTTAGCGGCTGCCATTCTTACATACTTTATATAGGGAGTAAAAAAATAATACTGTAATGTTCATAACATCAAAAAAAACTTAGATAACAGGAAGGAGGCTCGCTATATAAGCAGACAGGAGCGAAAAATTTTTTGTCTGCAAAGACAGTAGGGACACGAAAAATGCAACTAAATATAGTTGCGCATAATTTATTTTCAGTATATGCTAAAGATAGGAGAAAAAGGAAAAATTAATTCAAAAGCTTAAGGCTCAATCAAAATCATTTTCTTATGAAGATGCAAAAGTCTTGTTGGAATATTTAGATTTTTTGGAGAGCAATAAAGGAAAAACCAGTGGATCACGGGTAGTTTTCACAAACAAACTGCATGGAAATATTATGCTGCATAAACCACACCCACAAAAAGAACTGAAAAAATATCAAATCAAGCAATTAAAAGAATTTCTTGAACAGGAGGATCTGATATGAGTAGCGTTATGAAATACAAAGATTATATCGGAAGTGTAGAGTTTTCAGAAGAAGATCAACTCTTCTATGGAAAAGTCCTCGGCATTCATTCCCTCATTCTTACGAAGGTGAAAGTGCCAAGGAATTAATTCAGGATTTTCATGAAGCAGTTGATGATTATCTGGAATTATGTGTAGAAAAAAGAATCGAGCCGGAAAAAGCCTACAAAGCTCTTTCAATGTACGAATCTCGCCAGATCTTCATCGTTCCATTGCTATCCATGCCATTCAAGATGGAATGACTCTACAATTTTGATTTACCTATTGTGTGTCATGGCTATGCAAGTGTTTTGTCTATACAAATTTCAGCATTTAGGGAATCCGGAGATAAGAGTTTTTTAATAACAAGAGAACGAAATATGAGACAAACGATTATAAGTCATCGAAATTGTATTTTCAATGACGAGTATACAAATGATTATTCAATCCTATCTGGAGAAAGTGGAACGATATTGACATTGATTAATGGAATATATTTAGGTAAAGAATATCCAAAGTTATTAATGATAGATTAGTATATATCCAACAAAATAGAGGGGGAATATATAATGAAAAAAATATTTTTTGAAACACTAAAACATAAGTTTGGTCATTATTTACTGGTTATATTATGTGGTATACTAATGGTTTCGACAATATATGTATCATATGCATTTAGTGACAGTATTGAAGGAATTATACATGGACAAAATTCTGGCATAGTGGAAGAAATGTACACTTTTATTAATTTTCAAGAGACATATATTCTCTTGTTTATATTAATGGTACTGGTTATTATTTCGTACATACAAAAAAATCCTATGATTATGTTCTGCTTGATACGATGGGATTAAAGAAAAAGCATAGATATATGTTTATTGGATTTGAATATGCAGGGATTATATTTTCCTCGGTAACTGGTGGCTTGATTTTAGGAAAAATATTAGCAGAGTGTGCAAAAACAGTATTACAAAATATCTTTTATAATACAATTACTACAGAGGTTAATTATGGATTTATTGCACTGCGGAATACATTGGTGATTTCATGTGAAGTTTTCGGCATCCTATTCATTGTTTTTGATGAATTGATAGCATGTCTGGGAATGGATGCATTGTTGACTGTTGGAAAAAAGAACGGGAAACCACTGAAGAAGAGACCGAAAACTTTACTGATTGGGATATTTTTGATCTTGATTGGCCTTATAAGTCTGTTGTTTTATTGGGGAAAGATATCCCAAAGTATTCCGACTGTATTTTTGAATGCGGGCATGTGCCTGCTTATGATTAGTTTGGCAGGATACTATTTCGTTCGGTTGAATAAAAAAGAGAAGAAGTATTATAAACGAATTACATGGTTGGAAAACTGGTATCATAGATTCTTTTATAATATAAATATGTCATTTGTCGTTGCAGCATTTCTTGTAATTATTATGACGGATTTTTCTATAAAATTATTGGATAACCTTCCGATTACCGAGCCGAAGAATTATCCGTATGACTTGGTATGGATGGCAAATACGGATGACGAAGAATTTTTGAATCATTTAACAGATGATGAAGGGGTTCAACTGAGAAAAGTACCATGTGCTAGAGTAACAACGACAGATATTGCTGAACATATGGGGATCTCGGCATCAACTTATGAAAAATGGACCGGAAAATCACTGGATTTGAAAGGAAATGAAATATTCGTTGTATATCAAAGGGAGAGGTTTGAACGAAACAAAGTCGGAATTGGTTACAATACAAAAAATCCATTAATTTATATAGGAAAAGCAAGAGCTGATTTGTGGTTGTATATAAAAGAAGTAGCAACACCTAAAGTACAGTATTTTAGGGAAAAATTCAAGGTTGTCGGAACAGAAGATAGAATTCTAACGGGTGTGTTTGGAAGTGAAACATGTGAACATATTATTGTATTCTCAGACGAATATTATCAAAAGAACTGTGTGAAAGCAGATGGGGCGAATATGGCTGTTATGATGAACATACCTGAAAATTATGATAAAGTCGTCGAAGAAATAAAAGCGTATGCCAAAGATCATTCCCAGGTAAATTATTTTGACGCGGATAATGGGAATCTGATTTACGAGAAGAAAGAGCTGCTGTTAGAAAGAAGTAAAACAAAGCTTTTATACGTGGCTTCAGCAGCGGGAAATATTATCATTATGCTTTTGTGTGGAATATTTGTATTGAGTATAAAAATGGAGTGTGATTTTCCGGAGACAGAATGGAAATACCGATTTTATATTCAATCAGGAATGTCTTCTGCTAAAGTCAGAAAGGGAATCATAAAAGAGTGTCTGCTATCAGGAGGACTGCCTGTTATATGTGGCACAATTATTTCAATTTTGTATTGTAGCATGCTTTTGTATGCGAAACATTTACAGATTGAGTGTTCATAGATACTTTAAAGGAATAATTTTGATTGTTGGTGCTATATGGTTGCTTTTTGCTGTTTTTAGTTTGATATTTGCTTATAGAAATATTAGAAAAATAGAGGGAGATAGTAGAGATGGAAAAAAAGTAAAAAAATTTTAAAAAGTGGAAAATTTAAAAAAGGCATATTACTCAACTTCCCGAACAGGAGAAAGCATTACTTATCCTGTTTTAAATAGTGTTTCATTTGAGATAGAAGAAGGTGAATTTGTAGGGATTATGGGACGTTCTGGTTGTGGAAAAACCACATTATTAAAGACAGTGGGAATGTTAGATAAACCAGATGACGGAACAATATATTACAAAGATAAAGATACAAAAGATATATACCGGGCTGAACTGGCAAGACTTAGAAGAACAGAGATTGCTTTTGTATTTCAGGATTATTATCTTATGGATAGTCTGTCTATAAAAGAAAATATTATGCTTCCACTTATTTTGGATGAGGCAGATGTTCAGGAGAGTAAGAAAAAATGTGAAGAAATGGCTGAGAAGTTTGCAATTGCGGATTTATTGGATAAAAAACCATATGAATTATCAGGAGGAGAAAAACAAAGAACTGCGATTTGCCGCGCATTAATCTACAATCCCGATTTAATTTTGGCGGACGAACCAACAGGAAATCTGGACTCTGCCTCATCAGAGGTTGTAATACATACTTTAGAAGAGATTAATAAGAAGATGGGGAAAACAATTCTGCTTGTAACACATGATCCTATTATAGCAAGTTCATGTGATAGAATTATTTTCTTAAAAGATGGAAAAGTAAAGGAAGACCTGAAGAGAACCGGAGATAAGGAACAATTTTATAATGAAATAATTACAAACTGGTGCTGATTTGCAAGTGCTTATATAAAATAAACCTTGTTCATGAATCGTATTCAATTACTACGATAATGGCAAGTGCTTTAAGATGATTTACAGTGTCTCTGACTGAGTATTCCAATGAAAATAGAAAAATAAAATAGTATGTGAATATTCCCGTGCGGAAGAACCCCTGAGTCCGGACAGCCGGGACACGGAGCCCGGATTATTCAGACAAGGACGATGAACTGCCGTGGCTCAGTTACCAGCACTTTGGCAATCTGGTAGGCAACCTCACAGATCTGATTGTGCTGGAACAAAACTGGCAGCTGATGATTGATGAAATCTGGAATACCCGTCAGGTCAATGACTATACAGGAAAGAATATCAACAAAAAGGACTTCATGCGTTCCTGGACACACAGCCGTACCGCACAGCACTTTTGAAACAGAAAAGAATTTTTGCAGATTTTAAAATTTTTAAAACTAAGATATTTTGTTACAACAGAAAAGCAACAAAAATACAACTAAAAGTAGTTAAGATAAGAGATATTTTAACAAACATCAAAAAGCTATAAATCGGAAAAAATTCTTCTAAATATACATTTGTTATATAGAAGTAACAAACAGATAGAAGAAATACAATATAATATTAAAAAAAATTACAATTTTATCGCCCCAAAGACTTGAAAAAGAAATTTGCGAGTAGTACAATTGTGTTAAAAGATTAACACAATATTTTAAAAGGAGCGTGTTTGAAATGGCAAGATTTACACTACCAAGAGATGTTTATCACGGAAAAGGATGTTTATCCGAATTAAAGAATCTGAAAGGTAAAAAAGCTGTCCTCGTAGTCGGCGGCGGATCTATGAAGCGTCAGGGATTCCTGGACAAAGCAGTGAACTACCTGAAAGAAGGCGGAATGGAAGTCAAACTGATCGAAGGTGTAGAACCGGATCCGTCTGTAGAGACTGTTATGAAGGGCGCAAAAGTAATGCAGGAATTCGAGCCTGACTGGATCGTAGCAATGGGTGGCGGATCTCCGATCGATGCGGCTAAAGCTATGTGGGTATTCTATGAGTATCCGGATGAAACATTCGAGAATATCATCACACCATTCAGTTTCCCTGAGCTTCGTCAGAAAGCGAAATTTGCAGCCATCCCATCTACATCAGGAACTGCAACAGAAGTAACAGCATTCTCCGTAATCACAGATTACAATACAGGAATCAAATATCCTCTGGCAGACTTTAACATCACACCAGACGTTGCAATCGTTGATCCTGAACTGGTAGAAGGACTTCCTCAGAAACAGGTTGCTTACACAGGAATGGATGCACTGACACATGCGATCGAAGCTTACGTATCAACACTCAACTGTCCATTTACAGATCCACTTGCACTGCAGGCAATCGAAATGGTTCTGGATTATCTGCCGGCATCTTATAACCTGAATATGGAAGCAAGAGAGCAGATGCATTATGCACAGTGCCTGGCTGGTATGGCATTCTCGAATGCATTACTTGGAATCGTACATTCTATGGCTCATAAGACAGGAGCAGCATTCTCAACCGGACATATTCCTCACGGATGTGCCAATGCGATCTATCTGCCATATGTAATCAAATACAATGCAAAAGATAAAGTGGCTGCATCACGTTATGCAGAGATTGCACGCAGAATGGGACTTCCTGGAACATCAGAAAAAGCTCTGATCAACAGCTTGTGTGCAAAGATTGATGAGTTCAATGCAAAGATGAATATTCCTAAGACTCTGAAAGAATTCGGAATCAATGAAGAGGAATTCAAAGAAAAACTTGATAAGATTGCAGAACTTGCAGTTGGTGATGCCTGTACAGGATCTAATCCAAGAGCAATTGATCCTGCAACAATGGCTAAATTATTTACATGTACATATTATGGAACAGAAGTTGATTTTTAAATAACAAAAATCAGATAACGGCGCTGTCACATAGGTTTATGTGGCAGCCATTTTGCGTACTTTGGTATAAAAATTAAAATCTATTCCATATACAACAGAGCGAATCTTGAACAATTTTATCGACATTTTTTGAAAAATATGGTTTTACTTGCGAAATAGAACAAGCCGTATTATGATAATAGTAATATTGGGAATTAGGAGGAAATAAGATGTACAAAATTTTAAAAGCAGAACAATTAACTGCTAACATCTTTCTGATGGATGTAGAAGCTCCTCGTGTAGCAAGACATTGTGAACCGGGACAGTTTGTCATTGTAAAGATGGATGAAAAAGGGGAAAGAATCCCTCTCACAATCTGTGATTATGACAGAGAAGCCGGAACGATCACAATCGTATTCCAGCCGGTCGGAGCATCCACAACCAAGATGAAAGAATTAAAAGCAGGAGATTATTTCCGCGATTTCACAGGTCCGTTGGGAAATGCTTCAGAACTCGTAGAGGAAGATATCGAAGAACTGAAGAAGAAAAAGATCCTGTTTGTCGGAGGCGGTGTCGGAGCAGCACCTGTATATCCACAGGTGAAATGGCTCCATGAACACGGTGTTGATGCTGATGTTATCATCGGTTCCAAGACAAAGGACATGCTGATTCTGGAAAAAGAGATGGAAGCAGTATCTGGAAATTATTATCCATGTACAGATGATGGTTCTTACGGTCATGCCGGAATGGTAACAACAATGGTAGAAGAACTGGTGGAAAAAGGAAACAAATATGACGTATGTATCGCAATCGGACCAATGATCATGATGAAATTCGTATGTCTCCTTACAAAGAAACTGGAAATCCCTACTGTTGTAAGTATGAATCCGATCATGGTAGATGGAACGGGTATGTGCGGAGCCTGTCGTCTGCATGTAGGAGATGAGATCAAGTTGCATGCGTAGATGGTCCAGAATTTGACGGACACCTTGTCAACTTCGATGAGGCTATGAAGAGACAGCAGATGTACAAGACCCAGGAAGGCCGTGCAATGCTGAAATTACAGGAAGGTGACACACATCATGGCGGATGTGGTCAGTGCGGAGGTGACGAGTAATGGCAGATGTATTAAAGAAAGTTCCTGTAAGAGAACAGGAGCCAAAGGTTCGTGCTACGAATTTTGAAGAAGTATGTTACGGATATAATAAAGAAGAAGCAATGGAAGAAGCAACCAGATGTCTGAACTGTAAGAATGCAAGATGTATCCAGGGATGTCCTGTATCTATTAATATTCCTGCATTTATCGCAGAGATCAAAGAAGGCAATATCGAAGAGGCTTACAAAGTGATCGGTCAATCTTCTGCACTTCCTGCTATCTGCGGACGTGTATGTCCACAAGAGTCACAGTGCGAGAGCAAGTGTGTCCGTGGTATCAAAGGTGATGCAGTATCTATCGGTAAACTGGAAAGATTTGTCGCAGATTATGCACTGGAAAATGATATCAAACCGGAAAAACCGGAAAAGACAAACGGACATAAAGTAGCAGTCATCGGTTCCGGTCCGTCAGGACTTACCTGTGCCGGCGACCTTGCAAAACTCGGATACGAAGTAACTGTATTCGAAGCACTGCATGAACTTGGCGGTGTTCTGGTATATGGTATTCCTGAATTCCGTCTTCCAAAGCAGAAAGTTGTTAAGAAAGAAATCGAAAAAGTCAAAGAGCTTGGCGTTAAATTCGAGACAAACGTTGTTATCGGTAAATCTACAACCATCGACCAGTTGATGGAAGAGGAAGATTTTGAAGCTGTATTCATCGGTTCCGGAGCAGGTCTTCCGATGTTCATGGGAATCCCTGGCGAGACAGCCAACGGAGTATTCTCAGCAAATGAATACCTGACAAGAAGTAACCTGATGAAAGCATTCGATGATTCTTACGACACACCAATCGCAGCAGGCAAGAAAGTAGCCGTTGTCGGTGGTGGTAACGTAGCTATGGATGCTGCCAGAACAGCACTTCGCCTTGGCGCAGAAGTACATATCGTATACCGTCGAAGCGAAGCAGAACTCCCTGCACGAGTAGAAGAAGTGCATCATGCAAAAGAAGAAGGTGTTCAGTTTGATCTTCTTACCAATCCAAAAGAAATCCTTGTCGATGAAAACGGATGGGTAAAAGGTATGAAAGTGATCAAGATGGAGCTTGGTGAGCCGGATGCTTCCGGAAGAAGACGTCCGATCGAAATTCCTGGATCTGAATATGAGATTGAATTAGACACTGTTATCATGTCCCTTGGAACCTCTCCAAACCCATTGATTTCTTCTACAACAAAGGGTCTTGAGACGAACAAGAGAAAATGTATCGTAGCAGAAGAAGAGAACGGACAGACTTCAAAAGCTGCCGTATTCGCAGGCGGCGATGCCGTAACAGGTGCTGCAACTGTAATTCTTGCTATGGGTGCAGGTAAAGCAGGTGCAAAAGGTATCCACGAATATCTGTCTAAGAAGAATGCTTAATTATCCACAGGATAAAAGATTCTATAAGTATTCAGATATGAATATATGATAAAAGAGATATGCATAAGAAAAAATCTTGTGTGTATCTCTTTTTTGATGCTGTATCCGGACTTGAACAAAAACAACTGTATGTGGTATGATTGTAAGACACATTTAAGTACTGAAAATAATTATAAAATCAGTCCTGCTGACAAGTAAGGATAAAACAAAAAGACAGGTTGGAGATTATGACAGAATTAGATTTAAAAGACGGAAAGATATTTTTAAATAAAGTAACGGAGAAGATCCGTACACGGCTGACAGAAGTAGATGCATCCATTGAAGCCGGACAGAAAGACATTCAGAGTATGAACGAATACTACTGGGAGAATTACACTGAGATGGACGAATATGGTTATGAGAATTACGATAACCAACAGGCACTTTTACATCAGGTAAATGATAATCAGGAAAAGCAGAAGATGAGACATCGTCTCCGTAAGATGTTGGAAGCCCCGTTTTTTGGACGTGTAGATTTTATCTATGATGGGGAAGAAGAGCCGGAGATTTTTTATATCGGTATCGGCAATTTTGCAGAGCGTACAGGTATGCTGCCTTTGATCTATGACTGGAGAGCACCTGTCAGCGGATTGTTTTACGATTATGATAAAGGACCGGGTTCTTATAAAGCTCCCGCCGGACTTATCGAAGGCGAAATTGCCGCCAAATGGCAGTATAAAGTAAAAAATGGAAAAATGGTCTATGCATTTGAAAGCGATACCAAGATTGATGACGATATTTTAAAACAGGAACTGGGAACCAACAGTGATGTGCAGCATGAAAATATCTACGTACGATCCAGAAAGAACAGAATGCCATCATTCGTAATACACAGGATCGGATCCTTGCAATTCAGGGGGCAGCCGGAAGCGGCAAGACTTCCGTTGCATTACACAGGATTGCATACCTGTTGTATCACGACAGAGAACATTTAAAATCCTCTAATATACTGATCCTTTCTCCCAACAGTGTTTTTTCGGACTATATTTCTCATATTCTTCCGGAACTGGGCGAGGAAAATATTCAGGAGATGAGTTTTGATCTGTTTGCATACCGCGAATTGAAGGAAATCGTTCCGGACTGCGAAGACCGTTATGACCAGCTGGAGAGGAACATGAAGCTTCAGGATCTGTACCTGACAGAACGCTTTGAAGAAAAACAGTCGGAAGGCTTTGTCGGAATGATGGAAGGATTTCTCGCAAGCCTGGAAGATGAACTGATGGATTTTCGAACGATTGAATATAAAGGAATTCAAAAGACGGAAGAAGAGCTTATTAATCTGTTTTATTTCAAGTTCCAGAATGCCCCGTTGCTTAGCCGTATGGATGCGATCCGGGATTATTGTGTGGATGAATATGAGACATTACTTGGACGTGACCTTAGCGAAGAGGAACTTCTGATCGTACAGAATAAGTTTGACAAGATGTATGTGACAAAAGATATCTATAAGATATATGGATGGCTTCTGGAAGAATGCGGGTATCCGGCACTTCCGGATGTCGAATACGAAAAGCGCAAGCTGGAATACGAAGATGTATTTCCGGTGTTATATCTGAAGTACCGTCTGACCGGAAAAGCTGTGCATAACCACATCAAGCATCTGGTCATTGATGAAATGCAGGATTATTCTTATCTGCAGTATGTGATCCTGAATCAGATCTTCAAATGCCGGATGACAATCCTCGCGATAAGCCCAGACACTGGATGAACAGATGCGAGATGTATTACAGTTCCTTCCGGGGGTGTTCGATCAGAAGATCCATAAGATTGTAATGAATAAAAGTTACAGAAATACGATGGAGATTGCCAGATACGCTGAAAAACTAACCGGTGTAAAAGACGTGGAACTTTTAAAGCGTCATGGAAAAGAAGTCATTGAAGAGAATTTCCAAAATGAAGATGCTGTGCTGGATGAGATCTTTTTAAAAGCAAAACTTGGAGAAGACGAGTATGAGACTGCTGCCATTATTACCATGACGGAAGCAGAAGCGTTCACATTGTATCAGATGTTAAAAGCCCGCGGCGAAGAAGTGCACTATATTGACCGCAACAGTTCTGCATTCAAAAAAGGGCTTACCGTCACAACCTTTTATCTTGCGAAAGGACTGGAATTCGATCAGGTATTCGGAGTCTTCAGGGATATTGAAAATCCGATGCAGAACCAGGCAAAATATATCTGTGCAACGAGAGCATTGCATGAATTATATATGTATCAGATAACAGAATAGTATATAGAAAGAACAATAGAATGAAGATAACATTAATCACAGTAGGAAAAATAAAAGAAAAATACTTAAAAGACGCGATTGCAGAATACAGCAAACGTTTGAGCCGTTACTGCAAACTGGAGATCATCGAAGTAGCAGATGAAAAGACACCGGATAACGCAAGTGAGACTGTAGAAGACGGCATCCGTGATAAAGAAGGTGAACGGATTCTGAAATATGTCAGAGACGATGCCTATGTTGTTACGCTGGAAATTGAGGGAAAGCTTCTGACCTCCGAAGAACTGGCGAAAAAGATTGAGAACCTTGGAATTCAGGGGACGAGCCATATCATATTTATCATCGGTGGTTCGATCGGACTTGGAAAAGAAGTGCTGAAGCGTTCAGACTATGCACTGAGTTTTTCAAAGATGACATTTCCACATCAGCTGATGCGGGTAATTCTGCTGGAACAGATTTACAGAAGCTACCGTATTATCAGCCATGAGCCATATCATAAGTAAACTGCCGAAATAGAAGAAAAATCTTGTATCAAAATCCATCATCCTTTATACTAATATGGATGAAAATGTCAGGAGAGGGTATGATATAACTATGAAACACTTAAATTTCAAAAATCTGTGCATGATCTTACTTGGGAATACGATCTATGCACTTGCAATCGTCATGTTTATTCTGCCAAATAATATGATCACAGGCGGGACAACAGGGCTTGGTATTGCGATTCATCATTATTTCGGACTTCCAATCCATAGTTTTGTATTGCTATTCAATACACTGATGTTCCTGCTTGGAGCGGCTGTCCTTGGAATGAAATTTGCACTTACGACATTGGTCAGTACCTTTTATTATCCGGTTATTCTGGGAGTGCTGGAGCAAATGCCTGCACTTCAGAATGTAACAGACGATAAGATGTTATCTACTATATGCGGCGGTCTGATGATCGGGATGGGGATCGGCGTCGTGATCCGGTGCGGAGCCTCTACCGGAGGAATGGATATTCCGCCGCTGGTTCTGAACAAGAAGTTTGGTCTTCCGGTATCTGTGATGTTGTACGTATTTGATTTTGTTATCTTAATCGCACAGATGCTCTTCACCAATAAAGAAGAGATTGTATATGGTATCTTGTTGGTACTGATTTACACAGTCATTTTAGACAAGGTGCTTCTGATGGGATCTACTCGTACAAAAGTAGAGATCATGACAGAAAAATATGAAGAGCTGAACCGTCTGATCCAGGAGCAGCTTGACCGTGGAACAACACTTGTCTACACACAAACCGGATATCTTAAAAATGATCAGCCGATGATCCTTACCGTTGTATCCAACCGCGAACTGATGCGGCTGAACCAGCTGGTACAGGAGACTGATCCACATGCATTTATGATTATCGGAAATGTAAATGAAGTACGGGGAAGAGGATTTTCACAGCAGAAAGTCTATAAAAAAGAACAGGAAGAAAGATAAGAAAAAAAGCTGGTATTTTTAGCCAGCTTTTTTCTTACGTTCTTTACAGATCCATCTGGAATCCTGATATATAAAATGCCAGTATTCAAAGATCTTTTCGGATGTATTACTATCTTTTCCCCGGACAACAACCCAGATATCTTTTGGATCGGATTCCTGTTCTGTATATTCTTCATCCGCAAAATCCGGAGCTTTTACAGGAGAAACTGTTGTAAACTTAATGTGTTCCGATTTGATATTTTTCTCTATCTCTTCCTGAATGCTCAGATAGCCATCGGTAATCCCGATCTGCCGGTACTGTTCGGCAAGACGGATTCTTTTGTTTCTCCCCGCAAGGATAAGATACGTAACAATGGATGTAATGATCGATGCAACAATAACAAGTGCCAATATGATCAAAACAAGAAATGATGTATGCATAGATAAAACCTCCTTAAAATATATGGATTTCAAAACCATACTATCTGACCTTGATGCAATGATGCAGGCTGATTTTACATAGATTTAACGTAAATCTAATAATCGTTTGGAAATACTATGATACATTAGAAACATTGAAAATGCAATACAAAGAAAGGTGAAAAAGTTATGAGTAAGATATATATGAACCGGGAACTTTCCTGGTTAAAGTTTAACGAACGTGTTCTTGAGGAGGCAGAGAACCAGGAAGTTCCGTTGTGCGAAAGACTGACATTCGCATCGATTTATCAGAGCAATCTGGATGAATTCTTCATGGTGCGTGTGGGCTCTTTATATGATCAGACACTTCTCGATAAGAAGATCTGCGAAAACAAGACAGGAATGACATCGCAGGAACAGATTGATGCAATTTTAAAGCAGACTAAATTGATCAACAAGAGAAAAGAAGCCGTATACGAAGAATTGATGGCACGTGTGGCAGAGCAGGGAATCCGTATTTTGCGTTTTAATGAACTGGATGAAGACGGTGCCCGTTATCTGGAAGGTTATTTTAAGTCAGAGATCGCACCGCTTATTTCGCCTACTGTTATCGGAAGGAGACAGCCATTTCCGTTTTTGAAAAACAAAGAGATCTATGCGGTAGCGGTACTCGGTGCAAAAGGGAAAAAAGACCGTCTCGGAATCATTCCATGCACAAGCAATATTTTCGGACGTCTGATCGCAGTACCGGGTATGCCTGGCACATATATGCTTGCTGAAGAACTGATCCTTCATTTTGCACCGGTTGTATTCAAAGGGTATAAGATCAAATCCAAATCTTTGCTGCGCATCACAAGAAATGCTGACATTGATGCGGATGCTTTATACGATGAAGATCTGGACTACCGCGAATTCATGGCAGGTCTGATCAAACAGCGTAAGAAACTGGCTCCAATCCGTCTGGAACTTTCCAGAGATATGGACAAAAAAGGAATTGCCGTATTGTGTGAGTATCTGGAACTGGATGAAAATCATGTATTCATGTCTTCAACACCATTGGATCTTTCGTTCGTATTCCAGATCCAGGATCTACTGAGAAAAATCCGGAATTATATTTTCCAAAAAGGACACCTCAGAAATCTGATCAGTTTCAGGATGGAAAGAGCATTATAGCACAGATCAAAGAAGAAGATAAACTGTTATCTTATCCTTATGAATCCATCCGTCCGTTTTTGCATTTGCTGACAGAAGCTGCCGAAGACCCGGATGTTATCTCGATCAAAATGACCTTATATCGTGTTGCAAAGCAGAGTAAAGTTGTAGAGGCATTGATAGAGGCCGCAGAAAATGGAAAAGAGGTCGTTGTATTAGTTGAACTTCGTGCCCGCTTTGATGAAGAAAATAATATTGAATGGTCCAGACGTCTGAAGATGCCGGATGTCAGGTAATCTATGGATTAGACGGATATAAAGTGCATTCAAAACTCTGCCTGATCACTAGAAAAAATGCAGGACAGGTAGAATATATCACCCAGATTGGTACCGGTAATTATAATGAAAAAACTTCCCGATTATATACGGATCTCTCTTTGATGACATCCAATGTAGAGATCGGGCTGGAAGCTTCCAATGTATTTCAGGCACTGTCGAAGGGAGAAGTTGTTGAACATACTAGGCATCTTCTTGTAGCACCGAAGTGTCTGCAGAATAAAGTGCTGGGTATGCTGGACGAAGAGATCGCACATGCAAGAAACGGAGAAGAAGCTTATGCAGGATTCAAACTGAATTCCCTTACGGACAAAAAGATCATCGACAAACTGATCGAGGCTTCTGAGGCCGGAGTCAAGATCGATATGATCATCCGCGGTATCTGCTGCCTGATCCCCGGAGTGAAGGAAAGACAGAAAACATCCGTATCATCAGCATTGTCGGAAGATTCCTGGAACATTCCAGAATCTATATCTTCGGAAGCAAAGAAAGAAGGAAATATTACATTGCATCTGCAGATTTCATGACCAGAAATACTGTACGACGTGTAGAGGTTGCTGCACCGGTATATAATGACAAACTGAAAACGAAATTACAGGAAATGTTCGACGTTATGCTTTCTGATAATCAGAAAGCAAGAAAACTGGAAGCAGATGGAAATTATCACCGTGTGAGTAATGATCTTACACCGGTAAATGCACAGGAATATTTTTACGCTGAGGCATACCACGAGATTCCTTAAATCCGGGCAGGTATATATCTGAGGCGGAATGCATAAAGTGATATAAATCACAAAAGTGGTATGGATATGAATCGTCAGGAATGGAAAGAAAAAGCGGCGGAAATGTCGGGAGTCCCAAAAGATGTAGCAATGGGGCTCCCGATTCTTACGATTACCGGTACGGATGAACTATGTGTGGAAAATTACAGAGGAATAACGGAATATACAGATCAGATTATCCGGCTGCAGACCAGATGCGGACAGATTAAAATCGGCGGCAGGAAACTGGAAGTCATCTATTACACCAATGATGAGATGATGATTCACGGTCACATCAGGACGATCGAATACCAAACATAGGAGGGAGCGCCGTGTTTGAACAGTTCATCTGGTATCTGAAAGGCTATGTCCGGATACGTGTGTCAGGATATTCACCCGAACGTTTTCTGAACGCCTGCCGTTATAAAAACATCTATATATGGGATCTGAAACGTGTCTGTGGAGCATATGAAATGAATCTATCGGTCAGTGGGTTCCGCAGACTGAAGGAAATTATAAGGAAGACCGGCACAAAGGTTTGTATCATCCGCCGCAGCGGTCTTCCTTTTCTTTTTCACCGCTACCGGAAACGTCATATACTGTTTTCCGGATTTATTCTCTGTATTTGTCTTATCCTTTTTATGACACGTTATATCTGGGGAATTGATATCCGCGGGAACCTGTCGTATACGGATGATACTTTGAAGAAATTTCTGGCATCCGAACAGATTAAAAATGGTATGAAAAAGACAAATGTAGACTGTCAGAAGATTGTCCGGGATCTAAGGCGCACATATGACGGGATCATATGGGTATCTGCTTCCATAGATGGCTGCAGGCTGGTCATTCAGATAAAAGAAAACGAAGACGGCCTTGCGGATAACAGCATTATATCCCGGATAAACGACCAGTCTACAGATATCATTGCCGACACTGACTGTACCATCACAAGTATTACTACCAGAACCGGCATCGCACAGGTAAAAAAAAGGTGTACAGGTAAAAAAAAAAGGTGATCTTCTGGTATCGGGACAGATCCCCATCTGCAATGATGCAAAAGAAATCACAGGGTACTCACCCTGTAGATCGGATGCTGACATATCCGGCGAAACCTGTATTCCGTATCAAAAGACGCTCTCAAAAAACTATTTCGAAAAAGAATATTACAAATCAAGATATCATTTTATCCAGAAAAAAGAATATGCAGTCCGGGCAGGAAGATATATGATCCGAATCGGTTCTGTAAAAAACACATATCCTTATTTTGAAAAGCACGTCTTCCAGTGGCAGTTCAGGCCGTTGAATATATTCCCTCTTACCTTCGAAGAAATCACAGTAACTCCTTACCGGAAAAGACAAAAGAATTATACAAAAACGCAAATCCGGAAGACATTATCCGGAGATTTTCAGAATTACTGTAAAGAAATGAAGAAAAAAGGGGTAGAAATTATCCAGAATGATGTTAAAATATACACAGGGTCTGAGACGTACTCTGCAAAAGGAACACTGAAGGTCAGATGCTCCGTTGGAAAGCAGGTTCCGTCCACACCGCTTCCGCCGGACTATATTGCGGAAGACGACACAAAGAATGGAGACTAATGCATGGGATTAATGGAGACAGTCATCGATATACCTGCAGAACACGAAGCCAATGTGTTCGGACAGTTCGATGCATATGCAAAAAAAATAGAACGCGCTCTTCATGTAACACTGATCGCAAGAGGTGAAAGCGTCAAGATCATGGGAGATGCTTTGAAAGTAGAAAAAGCAAAAAAAGTGCTGGATCAGCTTGTAGAACTTTCAAAGAGAGGCAACACGATCCAGGAACAGAATGTAGATTACACGCTGGCACTGGTTATGGAAGACAGCGAAGAAAACGTACTGGAGATCGATAAAGATATTATCTGCCATACCTTACAGGGAAAACCGATCAAGCCGAAGACACTCGGTCAGAAAAAATACGTCGATGCAATCCGTAAACAGATGATCGTATTCGGACTCGGACCAGCCGGTACCGGTAAGACTTACCTTGCGATGGCAATGGCGATCACTGCATTCAAGAACAATGAAGTAGGACGTATCATACTGACACGTCCGGCAATCGAAGCAGGAGAGAAGCTGGATTTCTTCCAGGCGACCTTCAGAGTAAGATCGATCCTTATTTGCGTCCCCTCTATGATGCACTGTATCAGATCATGGGTGCAGAAAGCTTTATAAAGAATTCGGAAAAAAGGTCTGATCGAGGTTGCTCCGCTTGCTTACATGCGTGGCCGTACATTAGATAATGCCTTTATTATTCTGGATGAAGCACAGAACACAACACCGGCACAGATGAAGATGTTTCTTACCCGAATCGGTTTCGGCTCAAAAGTCGTGATCACTGGTGACGCAACACAAAAAGACCTTCCGTCCGGACAGGTGTCCGGTCTTGATGTGGCGGCAAAAGTTATAAAAGATATCGAAGATATCAGTATCTGTCACCTTACCAGCAAGGACGTTGTACGTCATCCACTGGTACAAAAAATCGTAAAAGCATACGAAGATTACGAAAGCAGACAAAATCGTCGCGGTAATGACGCAAAATACAAAGGAAAAGATAAGAGGCGAAAATCATGACATTATACTTTGAAGAAGAAGGCGAAATAAAGCTTCCTCTGGAATGCGAAACACTTGCAAAGAAAGTAGTAGAAGAAGCATTGGATTATGTAAATTGTCCGTACGAAGCACAGGTGAATCTGCTACTGACAGAAAATGAACAGATTCATGAAATGAACAGAGAATTCAGAGGCATTGACCGTGCGACCGATGTACTGTCTTTTCCGATGATCGACTATCCGGAACCCGGAACATTTGATTTTCTGGAAGAGGAAGAAGATTGCTTTGATCCGGAAAGCGGAGAACTGACGCTTGGGGATATCGTGATATCAAAAGAAAAAGTTCTTTCGCAGGCAGAAGAGTACGGGCATAGTCCAAAGAGAGAATATGCTTTTCTTATTGCCCATTCTGTGTTACACTTAACAGGTTATGACCATATGGAAGAGGAAGAACGTCAGGTAATGGAACAGAAACAGCGTGAGATCATGGAACGCCTGGACATTCTGAGATAATCATTGATCTTAATAAATTTTTACAAAACGATGGAGTTAAAGCTGTATGTCGGAACAACATAAAAAAAATGAAAAAAATTTCCTGATACAGGGATCGATTCTTGCAATTGCCGGAGTTATCACAAAGCTGATCGGAGCCTTTTACCGGATTCCGCTTTTGAATATTATCGGAACAGAAGGAAACGGATATTATTCGGTTGCATTTTCAATTTATTCAGTTGCATTGATGCTGACTTCGTACAGTCTGCCGTTAGCTGTGTCAAAGCTTGTATCGGCAAGAGTGGCTGTCGGCGAATATAAAAATGCAAACAAAATCTTCCGGGGTGCTATGACCTTTGCACTTCTTGCCGGTGGAATTGTCTCTCTTCTGGTATTTTTCGGAGCAGATTTTATTGCAACAACCATTATGCATCTTGACATGAGTGCCTATGCGCTCCGTGTTCTCGCACCGTGTATCCTGATCGTAGCACTTCTCGGGGTGTTACGCGGATTTTTCCAGGGAATGGGATCTATGATCCGACAGCAATCTCACAGGTGATCGAGCAGATTGTAAATGCTGTTATATCGATCGCAGGTGCATATTTATTATTCAATGCAGGAAGAGCTGTCGGAAAGACCAGAGGCGACAAATCTTTCGGTCCTGCCTATGCGGCAGCAGGCGGAACACTCGGAACAGTCCTTGGTGCATTGAGCGCTTGATATTTGTCGGATTCATTTTTCTCGCATACCACAAAGTATTCAAAAAGAAAATGAAACGCGATCATTCAAGGAAAAGAGAAAGTTACAGAACCGTATACAAAGTGTTGTTTGTGACCATCGTACCTGTCATTTTAAGTGCAACGGTATATAATATCAGTGATTTTGTAGATACTGCACTTTTTAACAATGTCATGGCTGCCCAGGGATTCAGTAAAAAAGAATACGCAAGTCTTCTTGGAATCTTTCAGGGACAGTACAGTACAATGATCAATGTGCCGCTCTCTATCTCAAGTGCACTTGCCGCCTCACTGGTGCCGAGTCTGGTTGCCACTGTACAGACCGGTAACCGTAAGCAGGTACATAACAAGATTAATACCGTAAGCCGTTTCAACATGTTGATCGCAATCCCATGTGCAGTTGGATTTATCACACTTGCAAAACCGATCCTGAATTTATTATATTTTACACAGGATAATACTACAGCAGCACGGATGCTTCAGATGGGGGCGCTTTCAGTTGTCTTTTTCTGTCTGTCAACAGTGACCAACTCTGTATTACAGGGACTGGATGATATGATGACACCGGTAAAAAATGCGGCAATTTCACTGGTGATCCATATCGTGACATTATTCCTGATGCTGGTAGTACTAAAATGGAACATTTATGCGGTTGTATTAAGTAAGATCATATTCTCCGGAGCAATCTGCATACTGAACGCGAAAGCACTTCGTGACAGAATCGGTTATGTTCAGGAGAAAAAGAAAACATTCTTAATCCCGACACTTGCTTCCCTGATCATGGGTGTGATCGCAATTGTGATTCATCTGATCTTCGAATTATTCGCCGGTCCGTATATCGCAACAATCATTGCACTTCTGGCAGCAGTTGCAGCATATGGAGTATCTATCGTTGCACTTGGCGGGATTACGGAAGAAGAATTACTTGGCATGCCAAAAGGAGCAGCCCTTGTGACAATATGCCGGAGACTACATTTGATAAGAGGGGAATACAAGTAAGTATGAGACCAGTAAAGAAAATTGCTCTGCTACACGATATCTGCGGTGTCGGCAAGGCAGCCATGATGAATATGACACCGATCTTAAGCATGATGGGAATCGAGGTATGTCCGGTACCGACAGTACTGTTATCAACACATACCGGTGGCTATGGCACTCCGGCGGTCTGCCATGTACCCGGAGACTATATACGTGCATGTGCAGATCATTACAAGAAAGAACATATTACATTTGATGCTATTTTTGTCGGATACCTTGGAAAAGCTGATGTAATTGATGCCGTCATCTATTTCATTAGTCAATTTCCGGACACAAAGGTTATTTTAGATCCTATCATGGGTGATCACGGAGTTTATTATACAAATTTTGACGAATCTTATGGTGCTGCAATGCGGAAAATCCTTCCGTATGCAGACATAATTCTGCCAAATCTGACAGAAATGTATCTGCTCGCCGGAAAAGAATATCAGCTCACAGGCAATCACAGAAATGTACTGCATTTGTGTGAAATCCTCCGTGAATTGGGAGCAAAAAACATGATCATTACCAGCGTTCCAAAAGACGACTGTAAAAAGGGTATCGTGTTATACGAAGACAATGCATTTCTTTATATCGGAAATGGTGAAAACCTGAAAGAATTCCATGGAGCCGGAGACGCATTTGACGGAATGTTCCTGGCAAAGCTTCTGCAGGGAAATTCCCTTTTGGAAAGTGTACAGGCTTCGCATGCGTTTGTTTGTGCCTGTATCAGAGAAAGCGAAAAGTATGACTATCCGGAACGGGAAGGCCTTTTAATTGAAAGAACATTGAAGAAAATTGTATAAATAGGGTGAGTTGAGCGAATACTGTACTCAAAAAAGGAGTCTTCATTATGAAAAACAAGTATGGTATTGGCTTTTTACTGTTTCTGATCCTCATCGTATTCGGAATCACCTGTGCTTATCAGCTTAGCTTAAACAGGGGAAAACGTGAAATTCAGGCAGAGAAAACAGCAGAAAAGCAAAAAACACAAGATCTTTCTATTGCCGCAGATGGACAGGCTTTAAAAGAAGACTGTTACTATCTGAAATCTCTGAATGGCTATGTAGTCGTATATCTGAATGATAAAAAAACGGTATATGAATACACAGATATTCCACTGGATGGTCTTCCTGAGACACTGCAGCAGGAGATCCATAATGGAAAATACGTTGAGACATCAGCAGCCCTATACGGATTTCTCGAGAATTATTCGAGTTAAATCTGAGTATATTAAGGAAGGACAAAAGATAATGGATGATAAGAAAGTAGCAAGAATCAATGAATTATATCACAAGTCTAAAGCCGAAGGTCTGACACCGGAGGAATTAAAAGAACAGCAGATATTGAGAAAAGAATACATTGATTCTTTCAAAAGAAATCTGCGCGGACAGCTAAACAACATTTCTATAAAGGAAAAAGACGGAAGTATTACGAATTTGGGTGAGAAATTTGGAAACAAAAAAGGAAATTAGACATAAGATCATTCGTCTCAGAAAAGAGATGGATCCGCTTGTGTGGCAACAGGCCACCAATACTATCACGGAAACAGTGATTAATCATCCACTGTTTTTAGAAGCGACTGACATCTACTGTTATGCGAATTACAATGGCGAAACCGGAACTTGGCAATCATGGAGGAAGCCTGGAAACTGGGTAAAAGTGTATGGTTTCCAAGAGTCGAGGGCAGCGAGATGAATTTTTATCTGGTAGAACAAAAAGAGGATCTGCAGCCTGGTGCATATGGAATTCTGGAACCGACAGGTGAATACAAAGCCGACGGATATGACGGACTTCTGATCATGCCGGGTGTCGCTTTTGACGAAGAATGTCACCGAATCGGATATGGCGGCGGTTTTTATGACAAATATCTGGAAAAACATCCGGATCTGCATACGATTGCATTGCTTTTGAATTGCAGATGTACAGAGAACTGCCTTTTGAGGAACATGATATAAAACCGGAAAAAGTTATTACAGAAAAGCATATCTATCCATTGGAATCAGGTGAATGTTTTTTGTAATTTCTGATTAAGATATGAAAAAATATAATACTTAAAGGAGTGAGCCAGAATGGCAAACGGATTACCTAGAGATCCCATGCTGTTACTCAGTGTGGTCAATACAAAACTAAGAGACTATTATCACAGCCTGGATGCTTTATGTGACGATATGAATGTCAATAAAGAAGAAATTATAAGTGCTTTGAAGTTGATTGATTATGCATATGATTCAGACATACAGCAATTTGTCTAGATTGCCATACATTCTGCAAAAAGCTGTTGTCTTCACTTTCTGTGAATGACTAATAATGAATAATACAAAGGAGCAAAGAGAATGCTTAATACTATGAATTACGATATAGATATTACAAAAGAACCGCCTGCGGATGATACTGCCCGTCAGTATTATTTTATCGAAAAAGCAAAAGCTTATGTACAGCGCGAATCCGAAGAACTGGGACGTCCGCTGACATTCTGTGTCACAACATTCGGTTGTCAGATGAACGCCCGTGATTCCGAAAAACTCTGTGGAATCCTGGAAAAGATCGGTTATGTAGAAGCGCCTGAAGATGAGGCTGACTTTATCATTTTCAACACCTGTACGGTAAGAGAGAACGCCAACATGCGTGTCTACGGACGTCTCGGACAGTTAAAACCAAGAAAGAAGAAAAATCCGCATATGATGATCGGTCTCTGCGGCTGTATGATGCAGGAACCGGAGGTTGTAGAAAAGCTGAAAACAAGTTACCGCTATGTGGATATTATCTTCGGAACACATAATATTTTCAAATTTGCCGAACTGATCGTGACACGGTTTGAATCACAACGTATGGTGATCGATATCTGGAAAGATACCGACAAGATTGTTGAAAACCTTCCGAATGACCGCAAATATTCCTTTAAATCCGGAGTAAATATCATGTTCGGATGCAATAATTTCTGCAGTTACTGTATCGTCCCATATGTACGTGGAAGAGAAAGAAGCCGTGACCCGGAGGCAATCATATCGGAAATCCGCCAGCTGGTTGCAGATGGTGTGGTTGAAGTCATGCTGCTTGGTCAGAACGTCAATTCATACGGAAAGAATCTGGAAAATCCGATTACGTTTGCCCAGCTTTTGGAAAAGATCGAGCAGATCGAAGGATTGGAGCGTATCCGTTTTATGACGTCTCATCCAAAGGATTTATCTGATGAACTCATTGAAGTTATGGGAAGATCCAAAAAGATCTGCAAACACCTGCATCTGCCGGTACAGTCCGGAAGCAGCAGGATCTTAAAGAAGATGAATCGTCATTATACAAAAGAGCAGTATCTGGAACTGGTAGAAAAAATCCGCAAGAATGTTCCGGATGTGTCTCTTACAACTGATATCATCGTTGGTTTCCCGGGAGAGACAGAAGAAGACTTCGAAGAAACTATGGATATTGTAAGAAAAGTGCGTTATGACAGCGTATTCACTTTCATCTATTCAAAACGTACTGGAACACCTGCCGCCGTGATGGAAGACCAGGTACCGGAAGATGTGGTCAAAAACCGTTTTGACCGACTGCTGAAAGAAGTACATACGATTGCGGCAGAAGTATGCGCTGTACATGAAGGAACCATTCAGACCGCTCTGATCGAATCGGTAAGTGAACACGACCCATCCATGGTAACAGGACGTTTAAGTAATAATCTGCTGGTACACATCAAAGGTGATAAGGGAATGATCGGACGGCTTGCCGATGTCAGACTGACGGAATGCAAAGGTTTCTATTATCTGGGAGAACTGGCAGAATAAATGTATTATAATTAACCATGAAAACGCTCAAACTATGTAATATCAACAAGATAGTGAGGGCGTTTTTGTATGAAAAAAATCAGTGAGTATTTATTTTTGTGGGGGATCGGTGGCTGGATCTATTATACGCTGGAAATTCTTTTCCGTGGTTTTTCCCACTGGTCCATGTTCGTGCTGGGCGGGATCTGTATGATGTTTTTCTCCTATCAGGGACAGCAGGTACACTGGCAGGATGATTTTCTGCTGCAGGTATTCCGCTGCAGCATCTTTGTAACAGCAGCAGAATTCATTACAGGTATTATCGTAAATAAATGGTTTGCACTTCATGTATGGGATTACAGCTGTATGCCATTTCAGTTGTTTGGTCAGATATGTCTGCCGTACACCATGCTATTTACATGTCTCTGTGCAGCAGGGATCTATCTGAGTGCCAATATTCTTTATCTTCTGTATGATGAAGAAAAGCCTCAGTTTTTGAAAAAAATCTATCCTTTTAAATTCAAAATATAAATGCTATAATGAAATGTAAAATTTAAATGATCAGAGGAGTAAAAAAAAGTGGCAGAATTAACACCAATGATGCAGCAATATATGCAGACGAAAAAAAGAATATCCGGACTGCATCCTCTTTTATAGATTGGGAGACTTTTATGAAATGTTCTTTGACGATGCGTTGACTGCATCCAAAGAACTGGAGATTACATTAACCGGAAAGAACTGCGGACTGAAAGAACGCGCACCAATGTGCGGTGTCCCGTATCACGCAGTGGACGGATATCTGAACAGACTGGTATCCAAAGGTTATAAAGTGGCCATCTGTGAACAGTTGGAAGATCCGGCTGCTGCAAAAGGAATTGTAAAAAGGGATGTTGTAAGAATCGTAACTCCCGGAACCAACCTGGACACGCAGGCACTGGATGAAACAAAGAATAATTATATCATGTGTATCGCTTACGCATCGGATCATTACGGCGTATCTGTCGCCGATGTATCAACCGGCGAGTACATGGTAACCGAGATTGAAAATTCTGAGAAATTGTTTGACGAGATCTATAAGTTCATGCCGTCAGAGCTGATCTGTAATGAAGCCTTTTATATGAGCGGTATGGATTTTGAATTGTTAAAAGAAAAGCTTGGAATTACCGTATATTCTCTGGATTCATGGTATTTCGACGATGCAGTCTGTGAACGTGTTTTGAAAGAACATTTCCATGCCGGTACGATTGAAGGACTGGGACTTACCGATTATGACTGCGGTGTAATTGCAGCCGGTGCACTCATGCAGTATTTGGTGGAGACACAAAAACGAGATTTATCACACATTTCCCACCTGACAATCTATGCTTCCGGAAAATATATGCTTTTGGACAGCTCAACCAGACGAAATCTGGAGCTGTGTGAAACACTGCGTGACAAACAGAAAAGAGGTTCCCTTCTGTGGGTGCTGGATAAGACGAAGACTGCCATGGGTGCAAGAACCCTGCGCAAATATATTGAACAGCCGTTGATTGACAAGAGCGCTATTGAAAAACGAACTGGATGCTGTAGATGAATTAGTGAAAAATGCAATTTCCAGAGAGGAAATCCGTGAATACCTTTCACCGGTCTATGATCTGGAACGGCTTGTGTGCAGGATCACATATCAGTCTGCGAATCCAAGAGATCTGATCGCATTCCAAAGTTCTCTTGCAATGCTTCCGCATATAAAATATATCTTGAATGATATGCAGACACCTCTTTTAAAGGAATTGAATGAAGAACTGGATACGCTCGGAGATCTGTGCAAGCTGGTCAGTGATTCCATCAAAGAAGATCCGCCGATCGCCATGAAAGAAGGCGGCATTATCAAAGACGGTTACAATGCAGAAGTGGACAAACTCCGCAACGCCAAATCTGACGGGAAAGACTGGCTGGCAAAGCTGGAAACAGAAGAACGTGAAAAGACCGGTATCAAGAACCTGCGTATTAAATATAACAAAGTATTCGGCTATTATCTGGAAGTTACCAATTCATTCAAAAATCTGGTGCCGGATTATTACACAAGAAAACAGACGCTTGCCAATGCAGAGCGCTATATCATACCGGAATTAAAAGAGCTGGAAGATACGATTCTTGGTGCAGAAGATAAGTTGTATGCTCTTGAATACCAGCTTTATTCCGAGGTCAGAGATACTATCGGAAAAGAAGTTGTCCGCATCCAGAAGACGGCTAAAGCCATTGCAAAATTAGACGCATTTGCCTCTCTTGCACTGGTTGCAGAACAAAATAATTATGTCAGACCAAAGATGAATGACAAAGGACTCATTGATATCAAAGACGGCCGTCATCCGGTAGTCGAAAAGATGATCTCCAATGACATGTTCATCTGTAACGATACATATCTGAATGACAAAAAGGAACGGATTTCCATTATTACGGGTCCGAATATGGCCGGTAAATCAACATACATGAGACAGACAGCCCTGATTGTCCTGATGGCACAGATCGGTTCGTTTGTCCCTGCTTCTTCGGCAAATATCGGTGTGGTTGACCGTATCTTTACCCGTGTAGGTGCTTCAGATGACCTTGCAAGCGGACAGAGTACCTTCATGGTGGAGATGACAGAAGTGGCCAATATTCTCCGAAATGCAACGAATAAGAGCCTTCTGATCCTTGATGAGATCGGGCGCGGTACCAGTACCTTTGACGGTTTGAGTATTGCCTGGGCAGTGATTGAATATATCAGTAACAGCAAATTGTTAGGAGCAAAAACTTTATTTGCAACACATTATCATGAGCTGACTGAACTGGAAGGAAAAATTGAAAATGTTAACAATTACTGTATTGCCGTAAAGGAAAAAGGCGACGATATCATCTTCCTGCGTAAGATTGTCAAGGGCGGCGCGGATAAAAGTTACGGAATCCAGGTTGCAAGGCTTGCAGGTGTTCCGCAGTCAGTTACAGACAGGGCAAAAGAGATCGTAGAAGAACTGGTACAGGCAGATGTAACCGGTAAGATCAAAGAGATCGAAGTGCAGGGGCAGGAAGCATCCAAACCAAAGGCAAAGCATTTTGATGAGGTAGATCTTGCCAGATGTCACTTTTTGATACTGTAAAAGATGATGATGTCATCAAGGAGATCAAAGAACTGGATCTTGCCAATCTGACTCCGATCGATGCATTGAATACATTATATCAACTTCAGAACAAACTAAAAAACAGGTGGTAAACGATGAGTAAAATTCAGGTGTTAGACCCGATTACAATTGATAAGATTGCAGCAGGAGAAGTGATCGAACGACCGGCTTCTGTTGTAAAAGAGCTGGTGGAAAATGCCATTGATGCCGGTGCTACAGCAGTTGTCGTAGAGATTAAGGATGGCGGGATCTCGTTCATGCGTATTACAGACAATGGCTGCGGAATAGACCGGGAAGATGTACGCTCTGCGTTTTTGCGGCACTCAACGAGTAAGATCCGTTCTGTCGATGATCTGCTTCACATCGGTTCACTTGGATTCCGCGGAGAGGCACTTTCCAGTATCTCGGCAGTTGCACAGGTAGAACTGATCACAAAAACAAAAGATCAGACATTTGGCACGTTATACCGTATTGCAGGCGGCAAAGAAGAAACTCTGGAAGATACCGGTGCACCGGATGGAACAACCTTTATCATACGGCAGTTGTTTTATAACACACCTGCCCGAAGGAAGTTTTTGAAAACACCGATGACCGAAGCGAGCCATGTCGGAGACTGATGACGCGACTTGCACTTTCTCATCCACACATTTCGTTTCAGTTTATTAATAACGGACAATCCAAATTACATACATCCGGTAACGGAAAGTTGAAAGATGTCATCTATCACATTTACGGACGCGAAATTGCTTCAAATCTTCTGCAAGCAGAATACGATACACCGGGACTTAAAATCACCGGATTTTTAGGAAAACCAATCATCTCCAGAGGAAACCGGAATTTTGAAAATTATTATGTGAATGGCCGGTATGCCAGAAACAGTATCATTTCCAGAGCCATCGAGGATGCATATAAGGATTTTACCATGCAGCATAAATATCCGTTTGTGGTACTGCATATAGAGATTGACGGAGAACATGTAGATGTCAATGTACATCCGACGAAAATGGAACTACGCTTTAACAATCAACAGGAAGTCTATAACGCTATCTATTCGGCAGTTGATCAGGGACTTCACGAAAAAGAACTGATTCCGCATGTAGAGATGCCGGAACCAAAGCCTGCTGTCCAGTCTACACCGGAATCAAAGCCTGCCGTCCGATCTACACCGGAACCAAAGACAGTCGTCCGATCTGCTCCGGAACCAAAGACAGCCGTCCGAGCTGCTCCGGAACCAAAGACAGCCGTCCGATCTGCTCCGGAACATAATCTGGAATACTTCATGTCCAAAATGAAAGAACGGGTACTGGCAGAGCATGAAGAAAAGAAGAAAAAAGAAGAGACTGTAACAAAACAACCGGTAAATACGATACAAACTATTGCAGAAGAAAAAACACCTTACATGCAGAATACTGCCGTCAGACCGCAAATATCAACACAGACAACTGCGCCAGAACCACCAAAACAAATGGAACTTTTCGAAGATCATCTGCTTACCAGAGAGGCCATGCAGAAATATAAAGTAGTCGGTCAGGTATTCGAAACCTACTGGCTGGTAGAATACGATAACAGTCTGTATATTATCGATCAGCATGCAGCGCATGAACGGGTTCTGTATGAAAAAACTCTGAAATCTATGCAAACCAGGGAATTCACCTCGCAGATGATCAGTCCGCCGATTGTATTGAATTTAAGTATGCGGGAAGCAGAATTGCTGAACACTTATATGGACCGGTTTACAAGGATAGGGTTCGAGATTGAAGAGTTCGGACAGGACTCTTATGCAGTCCGTGCTGTTCCGGATAATCTGTTCAGTATTGCGAAAAAAGAACTGCTGATCCAGATGCTGGACAGCCTTTCGGATGAGATTGCCCGCAATCAGTCTCCAGATCTCATTGATGAAAAGATTGCTTCGATGTCATGCAAGGCTGCCGTAAAAGGAAATATGAAATTATCTGTGCAGGAAGTTGATGCGTTGATCGGTGAACTGTTATCATTGGACAACCCCTATCATTGCCCGCATGGAAGACCAACCATTATCGCAATGACAAAGAGAGAATTAGAAAAGAAATTCAAGAGGATCGTATAAAATGAAGAAGAAACCACTAGTAGTACTAACAGGGCCTACGGCCGTCGGGAAGACAAAAGCTTCGATCGGACTAGCAAAAGCGATTGGCGGGGAGATTATTTCTGCCGATTCCATGCAAGTATACGAGTACATGGATATTGGTTCTGCCAAGATACGCCCGGAAGAGATGCAGGGTGTTCCTCATTATCTGATAGACGATTTGAAACCATGGGATGAATTCCATGTCGTCCGATTTCAACAGATGGCTAAAAATGCAATGGAACAGATTTATGCCAACGGACATATTCCAATCGTTGTCGGCGGAACAGGATTCTATATCCAGGCATTATTGTACGACATTGATTTCACCAGTATCGCCCAGGATGACACTTACCGGGCAGAGCTGGAAAATCTTGTAAAGGAAAAGGGGGCAGCATACCTGCATAATATGCTGCGAAAAGTTGATCCCAAATCCGCAGAAGATATTCATGCCAATAATGTGAAACGAGTGATCCGTGCGCTGGAATATTACCGTCAGACCGGGCAGAAAATGTCAGAACACAACGAAGAGGAACGTCGGAAAGAATCCCCGTATGAATTCGTCTATTTTGTTCTGAATGCGCCAAGAGAGCAGCTGTATGCAAGAATTGACAGACGTGTAGACCAGATGATAGAAGAGGGACTCGTTGACGAAGTAAAACATTTGAAAGAACTTGGCTGTACGAAAGAGATGGTTTCCATGCAGGGACTCGGTTATAAAGAAATCCTGGCATATCTTGACGGAGAATGTGATCTGGACACAGCTGTCTATACCATCAAGCGTGACACCAGACATTTTGCCAAACGGCAGCTCACCTGGTTCCGGCGCGAACGTCAGGTGACGTGGATTCAGAAAGAAGTGTATGATTATGATGAAGACAGGATCCTAAAGGCAATGCTCTCGCATCTGGAGGGAAGAATATGCTGAAGAAAAAGTTAAGAGGAAAATCCAAATTTTTGAGAAAAATGAATGAACTGATGGAAATATATTCACGTAATCAGGACACTGCTTTTGCTTACCGTGAACTGCTCGGCCTGGAATCCATGATCCGGTACGAAGGCGAGCAGGCAATGTTTGATCTTAATAAAGCTTCTCTTTTATATGACATGGGAAGATACCGTGAGGCAGAAACGGTTTTGAAACAGATTCCATCCATTAATCCAACATTTGATGCTATGTGTGAATCCCTGCGTTTCAAGCTGCTGGAAGTCCGTTGATTTTCTTGAAATATTTACGACAAATCAAAATAAAAAATCAGAAAGAAGGATAAATATAGATTATGACACCGATCAACACAATTTATAGCGAAATGGGCATCCGTGAAACAGTCCTTTCGTTCGGAAATACAATAGAAAAAGATCTGAAAAAACGTTTTGAAAAAATTGATAAGATTGCCGAATACAATCAGTTAAAAGTAGTAAAAGCAATGCAGGATAACCGCGTCAGCGCAGGATGTTTTAACTATGCCAGCGGTTATGGTTATGATGACCAGGGAAGAGATACCCTCGAAAAAGTATATGCGTCTATTTTCCATACCGAAAGCGCTCTGGTACGTCCGCAGATCACTTGCGGAACACATGCACTGGCACTGGCTCTTGCAGCAAACCTAAGACCGGGTGATGAGCTTCTGGCACCTGCCGGAAAACCATATGATACACTGGAAGAAGTCATCGGTATCCGCCCGTCAAATGGATCCCTTGCAGAATATGGCATTACTTACTCTCAGGTAGATCTTCTGGAAGACGGAACCTTTGATTACGAAAATATCAAAAAAGCAATCAACGAGAAAACAAAAATGGTTGCAATCCAGCGCTCCAAAGGCTATCAGACACGACCGAGCTTTTCGGTTGAGCAGATCGGCGAGCTAATCGCATTTGTCAAACGGCTCAAACCGGATCTGATCTGTATGGTGGACAACTGTTACGGTGAGTTTGTCGAAACGATCGAACCAAGTGATGTCGGTGCAGATATGACAGTCGGCTCACTGATCAAGAACCCCGGCGGGGGACTTGCCCCGATCGGCGGGTATATCGCGGGTCGCGAAGATCTGATCGATGCATGCGGATACCGACTGACTTCCCCGGGCCTCGGAAGAGAGGTTGGTGCATCTCTTGGTATCATGAAAGACTTTTACCAGGGATTATTCCTTGCCCCGACAGTGGCAGCAGCTGCACTAAAAGGTGCGATCTTTGCAGCTAATATTTATGAAAAACTGGGGTTCCCTGTTATTCCAAACAGCACAGAAAGCAGACACGATATCATTCAGGCTGTAGAATTTGGAATTCCGGAAGGCGTCATTGAGTTCTGCAAAGGAATTCAGGCAGCAGCACCGGTCGATTCCTATGTAACTCCGGAACCATGGCCGATGCCGGGATATGATTCTGACGTTATCATGCAGCAGGTGCTTTCGTTCAGGGATCATCCATCGAATTGAGCGCAGACGGACCGATCAAACCGCCGTATGCCGTATATTTTCAGGGAGGTCTCACCTGGCCGCATGCCAAGCTTGGAATACTGATGTCATTAGAGTATCTGGTACGTGCCGGAATTGTAACTTTGTAACCCTCAATATATATAATTATTGCAATATTTGGAAGAATAGATATGAAGAAAATAGCAATCATTGGCGGCGGTGCTTCCGGTCTTGTGGCGGCAATTGCAGCCGCAAGGACGAACCCGCAGGCACAGATCCTGATATACGAAAAGAAAGACAGCGCAGGCAAAAAAATCCTTGCAACCGGAAACGGGAGATGCAACCTGACAAACAAAGATATGAACGCCTCTTATTTCCACAGCGACAATCTTTCCGTTGTAGAAGAAGTATTACAGAAATTCGGCTATGAAGACACCATTGCATTTTTCACATCTCTTGGGCTCCTGACAAAGGCAAGAGGAAATTACGTCTATCCTTATTCCGACCAGGCTTCCACCGTTCTTGATTTGTTGAAATCAGAACTGGATCGTCTGCATGTAAAAATAACCACTGATGTGACGGTGACGGGTATTAGCCCAACATCTCATGGTTTTACGGTCCTGACAGATCATCAAAAGCAAAAGGCAGATGCTGTAATCCTTGCCTGCGGCGGGAAAGCGAATTCCAAGCTCGGATCCGACGGAAGTGGTTATGCACTTGCAAAGCAGCTCGGACATACGATGGTTCCGGTCGTACCTGCTCTGGTTCAATTAAAAGTAAAGAATCATCCGTTTGCCAAAGCCGCGGGGGTCCGTACGGATGCTGTCGTAACTGCAATATGCCATGGACAACCGACAGCTTCCGATCACGGGGAATTACAGCTTACGGCTTACGGCATTTCCGGAATACCGGTTTTCCAGATCAGCCGCTATATTGCCAAATCTCTGTATTTAAAACAGGATGCAAAAGTGAACATTGATTTCCTGCCCGCTTTTACGGAAGAGGCATTTTTTGAGTTCTTGCTGAAACGTAGAAACGGAAGAGAGCAGATGACCTGCGCGGATTATCTTCTTGGAATCTTTCACCAGAAGCTGATCCCAAGATTTTTAGAGCAGGCACGCATCCGGATGCATACACTGACAGGTGATCTGTCGGATACACAGATAAAAAGTCTTGTTCAGGTAGTTAAGAATAACGTAGTAACAATTGATACCACTAATGGTTTTGATAATGCACAAGTCTGTGCCGGCGGAATCTCAACAGAAGAAATCACTCCCGACACTATGGAATCCCGTTATGTCCGGCACCTTTATCTTGCCGGGGAATTGCTGGATGTGGACGGCATCTGCGGAGTACAATCTGCAATGGGCCTGGGCGACCGGTTATCTTGCCGGAACTGCTGCTGCAAACGATATATCATCAGATAGATGACAAACTGTAAAGGAGTAAAAACATATGATTCGGATCAACCAGATGAAACTGAACATTGAACATACATCAGACGATTTTGAACGCAAGATTTTAAAAACACTTTGCATAAAAAAAGAGGAACTTCAGGGCTTTCAAATCCGCAAACAGTCGATCGATGCCAGAAAAAAGCCTGTTCTTTATTACGTCTATTCTGTAGATGTCCAGGTAAGAGATGAAGCAAAAGTTAAGAAAACGGTCAAAAATAATCAGATACAGTTCCAGGTTAAGCCAGACAGCTACCATTTCGAAGTAAAAGGGACAAAGGAACTGACACACCGGCCGGTCATTATCGGAACAGGTCCTGCCGGACTGTTCTGTGGTTATATGCTCGCTGCGCACGGATATCAGCCAATTCTTCTGGAACGCGGAGCCGATGTAGATCAGCGTACAAAAGATGTGGAAGCATTCTGGGAAAACGGACAGCTGAATCTTTCATCAAATGTTCAGTTCGGTGAGGGTGGCGCCGGAACATTTTCTGACGGAAAACTGAACACTCTGGTAAAAGACAAATTCGGACGCAACCATGAAGTACTACGTATCTTTGCCGAACACGGTGCTCCGGAATCCATCACCTACGAGAGCAAACCTCATATCGGTACCGATGTGCTCTCTGCAGTTGTAAAAGAAATGCGGAAATATATCTGTGCTCATGGTGGAGAAGTACGGTTTCACTCACAAGTCACTGATATTCAGACACATTCCGACAACGGTCAAAAGATTCTCCGCAAACTTAAAATCTACGATTCGCAAAAGAAGGAAACATATCTGCTCGATACAGATCTTGCAGTTTTTGCCATTGGTCACAGTGCACGGGATACTTTTTCCATGTTATATCATCACGGCCTTCCAATGCAGCCGAAGGCATTTGCTGTTGGTGTACGAATCGAGCATCCGCAGGAAATGATCAATCAGGATCAATACGGTAAGAATTATCCTTCCTTTCTTCCGGCAGCACCGTATAAACTGACCGCTAACCTCGATAATGGAAGAGGCGTATATACCTTCTGTATGTGTCCGGGCGGATATGTCGTAAATGCTTCTTCCGAAGAACACCGGCTTGCCGTTAACGGAATGAGTTACAGTCGCCGGGATAGCCAGAATGCCAATACTGCAGTGATCGTTACTGTTTCACCCGATGATTTTGAAAGTGATCATCCGCTCGCTGGTGTCGAATTCCAGAGAAAGCTTGAAGAAGCGGCATATCTCGAGGGAAACGGCAAAGTTCCGGTACAGTTATTTGGGGATTTCTGTGAAAACAGACCTTCCGTGCAGCTGGGTACAGTCACTCCGCATATAAAAGGTATGTATCAGCTTGCAAACGTCAGAAATATTTTTCCGGAATTCATTGCAGAGTCGCTGACAGAAGGAATTCAGATCTTTGACCACAAGCTTCCCGGATATGCGCGGTGCGATGCCGTCATCTCGGGAGTAGAAAGCCGGACTTCTTCGCCTGTACGACTTACAAGAGACCAATCCCTTCAGAGCGAAATCCGCGGGATCTATCCTTGCGGCGAAGGCGCAGGCTATGCAGGCGGGATTACCTCTGCAGCTATGGACGGAATCAAAACAGCCGAAATGATTGCTTCCGTTTATCATCCGTTCAAGATGGAATCTTAATTTTTTATCTAATCTGATCATTTTATGTAAAAAAATGAAAAGAAGTTTAAGAATTTTTTAATATCATAAACCTATACACTTTTTCTGAAATGTGATAAAATGTATTGAGTTTTTTAGATAGGAAAAACGAGGAGGAGTACATATGAAAGGTGCAGGAAGTAAAAACGCCTGGGCTTTATTTCTGCTTCTGCTGGCAGGAGTAGTTCTTGGTGGCTTTATTGGTGAACTGGCAAAAGGGGGGCCGGCTTTATCCTGGCTGGGCTATGGACAATCTTTCGGGATAGACGATCCGATCGTTCTGAATCTCGGAGTAATGGTCATAACATTTGGTCTATCGATAAAGATAACCATGGCAAGTATCATTGGCGTGATTCTTTCCATTATCATATATCGTTTCTTATAATTTACAGAATCTGTCTTTTGACTGAGTCTGTAAAAATGTCGTGCGAATCTGAAGAATAATATGAATCAATCAAATACCATAAGAGAAATGCCGAGAGACGAGCGACCATATGAAAAGTGTTCCCGTCTCGGAGCCGAACATTTAAGTGACGTTGAATTGCTGGCAGTGCTGTTACGAACCGGTACCCGCGGTGAAAATGCATTGGAACTTGCAGGAAGAATTCTTTATCATGCCGGCGGAATCGGCATTCTCGGAATTCATCAGTTTAACGCTGAACGTCTGAAGCAGATCAAAGGGATTGGCAACGTAAAAGCAATTCAGATATCATGTATATCTGAACTTGCAAAAAGGCTTGCAAAAGCGTCTTATCAGGATACAGTATGTTTTACCGATCCAAAAACGATTGCGCAATATTATATGGAAGATTTAAGACATGAGAAACAGGAACATATGAAATTATTAATGTTAAACTCGAAGGCAAAGCTGCTTGGCGAAACTACCATTTCCAAAGGGACTGTGAATGCATCCCTGGTCACGCCAAGAGAGCTTTTTATAGAAGCATTGCAGAAAAATGCAGTATCCATTATCATCTTACACAATCATCCAAGCGGAGATCCGTCTCCAAGCCGGGAAGATATGCTGACAACAAAAAGGATTCAGGATGCAGGTGCATTAATTGGAATTGAGCTGTTAGACCATATTATAATTGGCAATAATTGTTATATAAGTTTTCGTGAAGAGGGAATGCTGTAAAATTCTGCAACCAAGATAGAAAGGATTCTGTCAGATGGCAAGAAATGTATACGGACTGGATCTTGGGTCTTATGACATCAAGGTCTATGATAAGAAAAAAGACACGATCTGGAAAGAGAAGAACGTGATCGCATTTAAAGACAATCGTGACCGTGATATTTTTGCGGTTGGTGATGATGCATTTAGTATGTATGGGAAAGCTCCCTCAAACATCGAGATCACATTTCCGATGAAAGAGGGCGTTATTTCCAGATTTAACGACATGCAGTTTCTTCTTCAGAACTTATTAAAAAGAGGAAGACAGTTTTCCCGTGGTTCTGAATATGTAATTGCTGTTCCAACAGACGTTACCGAAGTAGAAAAGAAGCGTTCTTTGATCTTGTGATCCATTCAACAGCCAAAGCAAAAGAAGTAAATATCGTAGAACGTTCGATTGCCGATGCAGTCGGATTAAATCTGGATATTCAGAATACAAAAGGAATCATGATCGCGAATTTCGGTGGTGAAACTACCGAACTGTCTGTACTGGCCGGAGGCGGAATGGTACTGAACCGTCTCGTAAAAGTAGGCGGGCATACGTTTGATCAGGGGATTATCAATCTTGTAAAGCACAGTCACGACTTCCTGATCGGTCGGCAGACTGCTGAAGTACTGAGACGGAATTTCAATGTCTTTACCGGAGATTCTGATTCTATCTTATCGGTAGCCGGCAGAGACTGATCACAGGTGTACCGATGCGGAAGCCGGTTTCTATCATGCTGATCCGTGCTGCAATGAAAGATCCGTTACTGGAATGCGTCAAAGCCATCCATTCCCTTCTTGATAGAACACCTCCGGAAGTCCGCAAAGCAATCTATGAGAATGGTATTTTCCTCACTGGCGGACTTGCAAATATGCCCGGTCTTGAAATTTATATCGAACAGATGGTAGGCATCAAGTCAAGAACTGCCCTGGAACCGGATACCTGTGCAGTCAATGGCTGAAACGTATTATTATGTCGAAAGATTAAGAAAACTGACATTTTCAATGATAGAAGATAATTATAGGTGGATGAGATAATGAAGACAAAAAATCAATCTTCCCTTCCAAGTAAATACTGGCTGATCATCGTAATCGTCATCTGCGTCATCCTGATGGGTGTGGAACGTATTACCGGAGGGAACGGACCAATCAGTTTCGTTGCAAACTATACAGTCATTCCTATGCAGAAAGGGATCGGATATGTTGGACGCTATATGAGCGATCTTTCCGATAACTTTGAAACACTACAGGACATGAAAAAGAAAACAGAAAATTACAGTCCAAAGTAGATGACCTTACGATCGACAACACGCGACTACGCCAGGATCAATATGAACTGGAGAGGCTGAGAGAATTATATAAACTGGATGAAAATTATTCTGATTACAAAAAAGTAGGTGCACACGTCATTTCCAATAACGGCTCCAACTGGTTCAGTGATTTTACGATCGACAAAGGAAAGAAGGACGGCATTAAAAAGAATTGCAATGTTCTCGCCGGAAGCGGACTGGTCGGAATTGTAACGGAGGTTGGTCCGCATTATGCGAGAGTACGTTCCATTATTGACGACGAAAGTAATATCAGTGCAATGCTCCTTTCAACTTCCGACACCTGCGTAGTCAGAGGAGACTTGAAACAGATGGAAAACGGCAGGATCCGTTTTGAAAAACTTGCCAATAATGATAATAAGATTGAAGTCGGAGAACAGGTTGTTACATCTCATGTCAGTGACCGGTTCCTTCAGGGACTTTTTGTTGGATACGTCAGTGAAGTGAAAGTGGATTCTAATAACCTGACCCGGTCCGGATATATTACACCTGCTGTAGATTTCAATAAACTGCAGGAGGTTCTCGTTATTACCACAACGAAAGACGACCTGATCAAACAAGAATCCGCAAATACAAAGGGAGAGTAATTCATGAAACGAAAGTTGATTACATTTTGTATTATCATCATATGCTTTTTAATGGAATGCACCATCTTCCACCGATTGTCTTTTGCATCCATCAAACCGAACCTGCTGATTATCATCACTTCATCGTTCGGATTTATGCGTGGAAAGAAAGAGGGGCTTGCCGTAGGATTCCTTTCCGGCTTTTTGACGGATGTATTCTGGGGGAATACACTTGGATTCTATACGTTACTTTTCTCGGTGATTGGATATCTGAACGGATCATTCCGAAGACTTTTTTTATGATGATGACATTAAACTTCCAATCGCACTGATCGCAGTCAGCGAATTGATCTATGGTTTAGTTACATACTTCTGTATGTATCTTTTGCGGGGGGATTTTGCTTTTGAAGCATACCTGAGACAGATCATTATGCCCGAGCTTGTATATACAATTCTGGTCACACTGATTCTGTATCAGATCATATTACACATTAACAAGAAACTGGAAGCAGAAGAGCAAAGGAGTGCAAGTAAATTTGTATAGTTTATGGGAACGGATCAAATCCGGCATTGCAGAATTCGTACAATCTCGAATATTCGTGCTGATCATTGTCTTTTGTATTACATCGGCAATTCTGGTACAGCGGATATTTTATCTTCAGATTGTAAAAGGACAAGAATACCTTGACGATTATAAACTGCAGATTCAGAAAACAAAAGAGATTCAGGGAACCCGTGGTAATATATATGACCGTAATGGCAACCTACTGGCTTATAATGAACTGGCATACTCTGTCACAATTGAAGACAATGGTTCTTATGACAGTATTGCACAGCAGAATAAAGTTTTAAACAAGACGATTTCTTCTGTTATTAAAATGGTAGAATCCAATGGTGATACCGTGATCAATAACTTTGGAATCATTTTGGACAGTAATAATATGTATCAGTTTGTTGCACAGAATGAAACGCAGAAATTACGTTTTATCGCTGATGTATATGGTAAATCTACAATTGATAAGCTTTCCAAGAAACAGAAAGAGACTACTGCCGATGAACTGATTCATTATCTGTGTACAAATAAGCAGAAATTTGGTATTGATGAAAAATCTATGGACAAGTCCATGGTATTAAAACTGATCAATATCCGTTATCAGATCTGGCTGAACAGTTATCAGAAATATATTCAACTACAATTGCCGAAGATGTCAGTGATGCAACAGTCGCAGACATCATGGAAAATCTGGACAAATTGTCCGGTATCAATGTAGAAGAAGAGTCACTGAGAAAATATGCTGACAGTAACTGTTTTGCAAACATTATAGGATATACCGGTCAGATTTCCCAGGAAGAGTATGACGCATTAAGTGATGCAGATCAGGAAAGATACAACAAAACCGATACTGTCGGTAAAGCTGGTCTGGAAAAGGCACTGGATCCCAGCTTCAGGGGAAAAAGGGAAATGAGAAACTTTATGTTAATAATGTCGGAAAAGTAATCAAAACAGTAAAGGGCACAAAGCCCAAAGCCGGAAATGATCTGTATCTGACGATCGATGCTAATCTTCAAAAAGCTGCATATAACATTCTGGAACAGGAACTTGCGGGCGTTCTGCTTGCCAAAATACAAAACAATCTGGATTTTGACCGGAATAAAGTCGAAGACGGAAGTGACGTTATCATTCCGATTGGTGATGTATATAACGCTATGATCAACAATGACGTACTTGATATGACGCATTTTACAGATGCAAATGCCGGTGAAGCCGAAAAAGAGGTTGCATCTGCATTCGCCGTAAGAAAAGAAGAAGTGAAGAATTCTCTTACGAAAATATTCAGCGATTCCAATGCAGCAGCATATAAAGATCAGCCGAAAGAAATACAGGCGTACCTCACCTATCTGGTATCGGATGTGCTGACAAACGGAACAGGTGTAGTAATGTCAAAATCCATCAATACCAAAGATGATACTTATAAAGCCTGGAAAGATGATGAATCTATTAATGTATATAGCTATCTGAATTATGCTATTTCAAAGAACTGGATAGATACTTCACTATTGAAAGATTATATAAAATCAAATGAACAGTATTCTGATTCCAGTGAAGTATATCAGGGAATTATTAATTATATTTTGGATTATGTTGATTCAGACAATAGTTTTGACAAACTGATCTACCGCTATATGATAAAATCCGGAACAATTACCGGCAGGCAGGTATGCATGATGCTCTATGAACAGGGAATACTGGATCAGGATGATGAGCAGTATAACGGTCTGAAAGCAGGAAATGTCGGTGCATATGACTTTATGCGGAGTAAATCCAGTCTTTGGAGATTACACCCGGACAGTTAGGACTGGAGCCTTGTACCGGTTCATTGGTTGCAACAGATCCGAACACCGGTGAAGTACTTGCATGCGTCTCTTATCCCGGATATGACAACAACCGTCTTGCAAATACCATGGATTCTGATTACTACAGCAAACTGCTTACCAATCAGTCCCGTCCATTCTACAACAATGCAACACAGGAAAAGACAGCACCTGGTTCCACTTACAAACCATTATCTGCAATTGCCGGTCTGACCGAAGGTGTCATTGACGTTAACACATATCTTCCATGTGCCGGAGTATATAAGAAAGTCACACCGAATCCAAAATGCTGGATTTACCCGTCATCACATGGTAACCTGAATGTATCACAGGGTATTCAGCATTCTTGTAATGACTTTTTCTATGAAGTCGGTTACAGACTGGGGCTCAATAATGCCGGTGATTCAAAGCTGGACAGTGATACCTCAGATGGAAAGAGTACACAGAATTATTATTCAAGCGAACGTGGTATTGCAAAACTTCAAAAATATGCGGAAGAATTCGGTCTTGGAGATACTTCGGGTATGGAAATTCCTGAATCTGACCCGCAGATATCCGATGACAACTCTGTATTATCTGCTATCGGACAGGGAACCAACAACTATACTACCAGTCAGCTTGCAAGATATATCACAGCAGTTGCAAATGATGGAACCGTATACAACTTAAGTCTTTTAGATAAGGTTACAAGCCTAAAGGGAAAACGATCAAAGACTATACTCCTGAAGTGAAAAATAAAGTTACCGATGTGTCCGCCTCTACATGGCAGGCAGTCCATGAAGGTATGAGAGCAGTTGTAACTTCAGAACATAAAGATATTTTTACGAAATTAAATTCGAGTGGTATTGCATTATCCGGTAAAACCGGAACTGCACAGCAAAGTCAGACTCATCCAGACCACGGTCTGTTTGTAGGATTTGCTCCTAGTGACAGCCCACAGATTGCATTTGCAATCCGTATTGCCAACGGCTACAGTTCGACATTTGCAGCTGAAGTCGGTAATGATGTCATGGAGTACTACTATAAAGTCACACCGGAAAATGAATTGATCACGGGATCTGCATCAGATATTGGTACCGGATCAAATGGTGGAGATTAAAGAAAGGATGATTCTATGTGAAAGACCAGGTGCTCATCAAGAGTAACAAATACGGCATTACTATTTATTTTGATTCAGACAGTTCATTCGAGGAACTTCTGGAAGTCGTAAAAAAGAAATTCCAATCTGCTTCCAGGTTCTTTGCTCACGCAAAAATGGCTGTGGAATATGAAGGCCGTTCTTTCACAGAAGATGAAGAGCGGCAGCTGACAAGAGAAATTGAATCAGCTGCCAATATCGAAATACTTTGTATCATTGAGAAAAATACTGTTACAGAACAAGTCCATAAAAAAATGCTGGACGAAAGCCTTGAAGCCATCCATGAAAAAGACGGGCAGTTCTATAAGGGTACATTAAGAGGAAGGCAGGTTCTTGAGTCCGAACAGAGCATTGTGATCATAGGTGATATCGAAGAAGGTGCTACCGTTGCATCCAAAGGAAATGTAATTGTAACCGGTACCATATACGGTACGGTGATCGCAGGTGCCTCCGGACGCAGAGATGCTGTCATTGCAGCTCTCCGTATGCAGCCGAAAAACTGCGGATAGGAGAAGTAAAAGTAAAACCAGTTATAGGAGGAAGTTATTCATGGGCGAAGTTATCGTAATTACATCAGGAAAAGGTGGAGTTGGAAAGACGACTACAACTGCAAATGTAGGAGCAGGTTTATCGAAGCTTGGCAAAAAGGTAGTGATCATAGATACTGATCTAGGGCTCCGGAATCTGGATGTTGTAATGGGCATGGAAAATCTGGTCGTATATAATCTGGTCGATGTTGTGACCGGCGGATGCCGCCTGAAACAGGCATTGATCCGTGACAGCCGATATGAAAATCTATATCTGCTCCCGTCCGCCCAGACAAAAGACAAGTCGGCGGTATCACCGGAACAGATGAAAAAGCTCACTTCTGAATTAAAAGAAGAATTTGACTACATACTTTTGGATTGTCCGGCCGGTATTGAACAAGGCTTTCAAAATGCCATTGCCGGTGCTGACCGTGCATTAGTTGTTACAACTCCGGAAGTATCATCCATTCGTGATGCTGACCGTATCATTGGACTTTTGGAACAGAATCAGATCCGTAAGATTGACCTGATCATCAACCGCATCCGGATGGACATGGTGAAGCGGGGAGATATGATGTCCGTTGATGATGTCACCGAAATCCTCTCGGTACCTTTAATCGGAATCCTTCCTGATGACGAACAGGTTGTTATCGGGACTAACCAGGGGGAACCGGTAATTGCTCTCGATTCAACGGCAGGAAAAGGATATTTAAATATTTGTAAGCGTATTCTGGGATTGGAAGTTCCTTATATAAATCTTGATACCGGAAAGGGATTCTTCTCAAGGATCTCACATGCATTCAAGAAGAATTAGGAGGCCCTGAATATGTTGAAAAGCTCTTCCGTATCCATTGCAAAGAACCGTCTCCGCGCATTGGTCGTATCGGATCGGGTACAATGTACGCCTTCCGTTTATGATCATATCTGCCGGGACTTATATCAAACCCTTTCCAAATACGTGGAACTTACAGAAGATGATTTTCAAGTAGAGATTAACCGTTCACAGATAGTGATAAGAATAGCAGGAGAAGAAACGTGAGATCACATAGATTTACAAAACCATATAACTGGAAAAATTACAAATTCGGAATTGTTGCACTTGTAGGTATTTTATCCATTTTCGGTATCTTAGTCGTAGGCAGTGCAAAAGAATCTCTTCAGAACAAACAGATTCTTGGTGTCGTGATAGGTCTTGCGGCTATGATCATCGTGTCACTGATTGACTATATGTGGATCATAAATTTTTATTGGGTATTGTATATACTTTCTATCATTATGCTTACTGCAGTAAAATTATTTGGTGAGAATGTAAATGGTGCAACCCGCTGGATCAAGGTAGGCTTTATCCAATTCCAGCCTTCAGAACTTGCAAAAATATTACTGATCATATTTTTTGCAAAATTTTTGATGGAACACGAAGAAGATATCAATGATAAATTTACACTGTTGAAATATGCTGTCCTCGCAGGTATTCCGCTGGTATTGATCTTAATTGAGCCAAACCTGTCCACAACCATTTGTACCGCTCTTATGATCTGTCTTATGATCTATGTAGCCGGACTAAGTTATAAATTCATCGGTACCATCCTTATCATATTAATACCGGTCGCAGTCATCTTTTTAAGTATCGTTGTTCAGCCTGACCAGAAGCTTTTAAAGGATTATCAGCAGAAGCGTATCCTTGCTTTTATCGAACCCGAAAAATATGAAAGTGATGAAGCTTACCAGCAGAAAAACTCTGTCATGGCAATTGGTTCCGGTCAGCTAACAGGAAAAGGGCTGGATAATAACACGACTACATCCGTAAAAAACGGTAATTTCATTCTTGAACCACAGACAGATTTCATTTTTGCGATCATTGGTGAAGAATTAGGTTTTGTCGGAGGTTGTATAATTATTGCGTTATTACTATTGATTGTGATACAATGTATTTTAGTTGGGATACGATCGCAAGACCTTGCAGGAAGAATCATATGCTGTGGTGTTGGGGGACTGATTGGCATACAGAGTTTTATTAACATTGGCGTTGCTACCAAGATCTTACCTAATACTGGAGTACCATTACCTTTTGTAAGTTATGGACTGACATCTCTTGTAAGTTTATATATTGGAATTGGATTAGTCTTGAACGTAGATTACAACCGAAAAAATACCAGTAAGGAGTGAATAATATGAATATAGGTCTGATAGCACATGATTCAAAAAAAGCACTGATGCAAAACTTCTGTATCGCATACAGAGGAATTTTAAGCAAACACAGTCTTTATGCTACAGGAACGACAGGAAGATTAATTGAAGAAGTTACGAACCTGAAAGTTCATAAATATCTGGCCGGTCCCTTAGGAGGAAAACAGCAGTTAGGAGCGCAGATTGCGCAGAATGATATTGATGCTCTGATCTTTTTGAGAGAGCCTTCCAATCCAAAACCTCACGACCCGGATCTTAATGATGTGATCCGTATGTGTGACACTTATAATATTCCGCTGGCAACGAATCTTGCAACAGCAGAAATTATTATCTTAGCAATTGACAGAGGAGATTTAGACTGGCGTGAAATGTATCGGTAAATACTCAAAATTAATAGCTATGCTGTCGTTGACGGCAATGGTGACAACCGGTTGTGGTTTCGGATCAAAGAATGTAGTAGCAGATTATGAAATCGAAAATTATAACAAAAATCTGTATACAGGTGATTTATTTGCCTCTGATCTGTGTGTTGCATCCGGTGATGTCAATCTGAAAGGGATTACCTCTGCTGAAACAGATACACTTCATTCAGCAGCCTTGTTTGATGTTGACAGAAAAAAAGTTGACTTTTCCTATCAAATGTTTGATAAAATCTATCCGGCAAGTACAACCAAGCTTATGACTGCTTTGGTTGCTCTGGAAAATGCTAACCTGTCAGACGTTGTTACAGTGTCTCAGAATGCTGATATGAACAGTTTTGCCGCTGACGAAGCGACTTGCGGAATACAGGCTGGCGATAAGATTACCTTATCCGATTTATTATATGGTCTGTTACTTCATTCCGGAAATGACAATGCAACAGCAATTGCAGAATATGTGGGTGGAAGTATGGATGGATTTGCCAAAATGATGAATAAAGAAGCAAAAAAATTAATGGCAACGGGCACGCATTTTGTAAACTCCAACGGTCTTCATAATGACGACCATTATACAACTGCTTATGACCTTTATCTCATTTTTAATGAATGCATTAAATATGATTTTGTCAAAATCATCAAATCAAAATCACATACCGCCAAAGTTACCGGAAGTAGTGGCGCTGTGAGAAGTATTACCTGGAAGCCTACTAATTTCTATGCTACCGGCGAAGCAGAAAAACCAGATAATGTAACTGTCATCGGCGGAAAAACAGGAACAACCAAGCTGGCCGGGAATTGTCTGGTCCTTCTTACAGAAGACGAGAACGATCATCCATATATCTCTATTGTAATGAACGCTGATACAAAGCCATTGCTTTATAAAGATATGACAGCAATTGTGGAAGCAATTCCCGAAAAATAATATGTAAAAATATAGAAGGGGCATCCATAATACGGATACCCCTTTTTTAGGATGAACTTCCGATTCTTCCATAAAGGCTGATGAGATAAAGTCCACATAGACCGATAATGGTATAAATAATTCTGGAAATCCATGTAAGATTTCCAAAGATTACGGCTACGATATCCAGTTTAAATATACCAACCAGAAGCCAGTTAAGTGCACCGATGATCACAAGCGTCAATGCAGTGTTATCAAACCATTTCATCTGAGTAATCCTCCTTTTATCGAATGATAATAGTATTGCCAGGAAAAGTGGGATTATACATTGCGGAAAGGATTTTTATCATGGATGAAAGTGAAAAATATTATCCATATTCACAATATCTCAAAGAAAGATATGGAGAAAAAGTATATAAACTTCCGGTAAACCTCCCGGTCAGCTGTCCAAATAGAATTACCGGAAGCGGCTGTTCGTTTTGTGCAGAAAAGGGAACCGGATTTGAAGCGATGGACTCTGCCGTATCTGTCACAGAACAGCTTCTTAGGACTCGCGACTACATTGAAAAACGTTATCATGCGCATAAGTTTATCGCTTATTTTCAAAACTTTACGAATACATTTTTACCGCTTGAAGCATTCCGTTCATATATCGAGGAAGCATCCCGCGTTCCTGATATTGTTGAAATTGCCGTATCTACACGGCCGGATTGTATACGGGATGACTACCTGGATGTATTACATACAGTCCGGGAAAAAACCGGAATCCAGATTACAATCGAACTCGGACTTCAAACAGTGAATTATCATACCTTAAAACAAATATCAAGAGGTCATTCTCTTGCGGAATTTATCGATGCGGTCCTGCATATCAACAAATATTCTTTCGATATCTGTACCCATGTAATCCTGAATCTTCCGGGAGATGATCTGGATGACAGCATTGAAACGGCAAAAATATTATCTGCACTTCCGGTACAGATCGTAAAGGCACATTCTCTTTATATTGCTAAGAATACAAAGTTGTGCGAAGCGTATGAAAATGGTACAATATCTCTATGTAAAAAAGAAGAGTACCTGAACCGCCTCATCCTGTTTCTGGAATATCTGAGACCGGATATTGCAATTGAGCGCCTGTTCAGCGTATTCCGGAAAAGGATGCTGTATTCTGTAACTGGGACACCAGCTGGTGGAAGTTAAGAGATGAACTATTTGAAATCATGGCAGAAAGGCAAAGTTATCAGGGAAAGGCATTTCACTATTTAAATGGATCAGCGTTACGTATGTTAAAGCAATAAAGATAGGAGGCCGGAAATTTGGCTGGAAACAAGCAATCATCAAATATAAAAGTATATCAGAAGAAAAAACATTTAAATATTGGGATCATCATTTTGGTGTTATATTTATTTATCTTGTTGTAACTGTATTAATGTATCTGACAGAAAAACATATTTCTGTTTATGAGGTTCGGGAAGGATCCATTCTCAAAGACAATTCCTATACCGGTCTTGCCATCCGTAATGAAACAGTAATTCGCTCCGAAGACAATGGATACGTTAATTACTTTGTTTCAGCCGGTAGTAAAGTCGGTGCTAAAACACAGATTTATTCTCTTTCTGACCACAAGTTACAGTTTGAATCAAAATCAGGAAAAAGTCAGAAATTAACCTCCGTTGAGCAGAACAATATACGTCAGAAGACCCAGACTTTCTGCGAAAATTATTCTGATGAAAGTTTCGGAGATGTATATACATTAAAAAGTAATATCTCAAGTGTGCTGGATGGAAAATCAAATCAGAACCGTCAGACTCAGCTTGCTGCTCTGACCGATGCAGATACCGACGGACTTCATGTGTTTTCTGCAGATTCTGACGGTATCATATGTTATTATGTGGACGGATTCGAAAAAACTACTGCGGATGATGTAACCCCGGATATGTTAAGCAAAGAAGGCTATCGTAAAAAAGAGCAGAAGAACAATACCCGGATTAAATCCGCACCCCGGTATACAAATTAATCAAAGATGATGACTGGACTTTGGTTATTCCTTTAACCAAAGAGTGTGCAAAAGAGTTGAAAGATTCTTCTAGTGTCCATGTACGTTTTCCGAAAGATAATGAAACTATGACCGCTGCATTTTCCATGAAAAAAGTAAAAGGGTCTTATCTCGGATATCTTGCATTTGATTCTTCGATGGTACGCTATGCCCAGAATCGTTTTGTTGACGTAGACTGATACTCGAAGATCAGTCCGGACTTAAAATACCGAAATCAGCGATTACAAAAAAGGACTTCTATGTAATTCCGGAAGATTATCTTACCCAGGGCGGAAATAGTAACAGTACCGGTGTATTGATCGATACCGGGAAAGAGAATGCAGAATTTCAGGCTGTTGATATCTATTACCGCGATACACAGACCGGTTCTGTCTATGTTAATCCGGATGATTTTGAAAAAAATACAACCTTAAAAAAAGCAGGCTCTTCAGATACTTATCAATTATCAGAAACAAAGCAATTAAAGGGAGTTTATAATATCAACCGGGGGTATGCGGTATTCCGTCAGGTACAGATTTTATGCGAAAGCGATGATTACTATATTGTACAAAGTGGAAATGATTATGTCTGTCCAATTATGACCACATTGCACTGACAGGAAAAGACGTACATGAGGGTGATGTCATTTCTTAATTTGATATAAGAGAAAAGGAGCTAGAAATTATGTTAAAAGAAAATCTTGCAAAAGTAGAAGAAAATATCCAGGCTGCATGCGACCGCGCCGGCCGTAAGAGAGAAGAGGTTACGTTGATCGCAGTAAGCAAAACAAAACCTGTAGAGATGCTGCAGGAAGCATATGATCTGGGTGTTCGTGTCAATGGAGAGAACAAAGCACAGGAACTCGCTTCCAAATATGAAGTTCTGCCAAAAGATATCCACTGGCATATGATCGGTCATATGCAGCGTAATAAGGTCAAATATATTATTGATAAAGTAGATCTTATTCATTCTGTGGATTCTGTCCGATTAGCTGAAACAATTGATAAAGAAGCAGAAAAACATAACGTTACAGCCAATATACTGATCGAAGTGAATGTTGCGAAAGAAGAAAGTAAGTTCGGACTTATGCCGGAAGAAGTTCCTGCATTCGTAGAGCAGATATCAAAATTTTCACATATCCGTGTAAAAGGTCTTATGACAATTGCTCCATTTGTAGAAAATCCTGAGGATAATCGCCCTGTTTTTGCTCATTTACGCAAATTATCTGTTGACATCGCAAAGAAAAACATTGATAATATTACTATGAGTATTCTTTCTATGGGTATGACAAATGACTATCAGGTAGCCATAGAAGAAGGAGCTACCATGGTCCGTGTTGGTACCGGAATCTTCGGAGCACGAGACTATACTCATCAAGTATAAACGGAAGATAGGAGATTTATTAAAAATGGGAGTATTAGATAAGTTCTTAAGTATCATGAAGTTGGACGACGGAGACGATGAATACGATGATGATGAATTCTTCGACGATGACGAATATGATGATGATTATGAAGAAAAGCCCAAGAGAAGCCTCTTTCATAAAAGCACAAAAGACAATGATAAAGATTTTGATGAGAATGACGAGGAGGAATATACAGCACCTGTAAAGCAGAAATCTTCATTCTCTAATAATAAAGTAACACCAATGCGTCAGCCTGCAAGAAGAAGCAGTGTAAATATGGAAGTATGTGTAATTAAGCCAACTTCTGTTGAAGATTCCAGAGAGATCACAGAGACTCTGTTAAGCGGACGCACAGTGATCCTTAATCTGGAGGGACTGGATCTTGAGATTGCACAGCGTATTATTGATTTTACTTCAGGTGCTACATTTGCAATCAGTGGTAACCTGCAGAAGATTTCGAATTACATATTCCTGGTAACACCTACAAATGTAGATATTTCGGGAGATCTTCAGGATCTGTTGAACACTTCTTTGGATTCTTCATCTATGAGGACAAGATTTTAATTATGAACAAAGAAGAAAGTATGTTACAGAAACGTCTGGTTGAACTTTCCAGACTTGCATATAACAGAGGAATTGTTGTATTTTCTGACTTTCTTAATTTGAATGAATTGAATATTCTTCATACGACACCAAAAGACATGTTCTTATCCCAGTATAAGACGTATGGTGGATATGACTTATCAGAGCGTCAGATGGCTGTATTTCTACCTGATGCTCTTTATTATGAGTATGAATATCCGATTCAGACAATAGAAGTCAGCCCGCTGAATAAGAAGTTTTCCGAAGATCTTACTCACCGCGATTATCTTGGTGCACTGATGAATCTTGGTATTGACCGTTGTAAGATCGGAGATATTATTGCAGAAGATCATAAAGCGCTGATATTTGTCAAAGAAGAAATGGCAGAATATGTCACCGATAATCTGACTCAGATCAGACATACTCATGTAAAAGCAACGATCGGTACCGGTTTTCAGGTTGATTATGAACCGAGATACGAAGAATTAAAAGGAACCGTATCATCCATCCGTCTCGATAGTGTTCTCGCTTTGGCATATCCTCTTTCCAGAAGTAAGATCACGTCTCAGATTGAAGCCGGAAAAGTGTTTGTGAATGGAAAACTAATTACCAGTAACGGATACCGGTTAAAAGAGAATGATATAATTTCCGTTCGTAAAATGGGTCGTATTGCCTATAATGGGATCCTGTCTGAGACAAAAAAAGGACGTTATATGATTTCTGTACGCAAATATATATAGTTTTGTACTATGAATCCGGAAATTCATAGTATGATCGGCAAGGAGTATCATGAATACAAATACAAAACGTATCACAAATTATATCACAGCACTGATCAGTGTTGTTGTACTGGTATGCATAGACCAGTTTACAAAATATCTTGTTGTCGGACACTTAAAAGACCGGCCGGCTTATGTACTGATCAGAAATATATTCCAATTAGAATATCTCGAAAACAGAGGAGCTGCATTCGGGATACTGCAAAACCAGAGAGTTTTCTTTTACATCAGTGTACTCCTGATTACCGCAGCTGTGATCTGGTTCTACAGCAAAGTACCTATGGAAAGAAAATATCTGCCGCTTCGTATCTGTGCGGTATTGATCGTTGGCGGAGCTTTCGGTAACTGTATTGACCGTATCCGCCTGAATTATGTAGTCGATTTCTTTTATTTCAAATTGATCGACTTTCCGATTTTTAATGTTGCAGATATCTATGTTACCGTTGCAGCATTCCTGTTAGTTATATTAATACTCGTTTACTATAAGGAGGAAGACCTTGAAAGAATTTTCCATCGATCTTAATTCCGAAGGCCAGCGGATTGATCTCTATCTTTCCGAACAGTTCGAAGACAGATCAAGATCTTATATTCAGAAAATCATCAAAGATGGATATGTAAAAGTAAACCAGAAGCCTGTAAAATCCAATTACAGGCTTTCTTTTGATGACAGGGTAGAAGTTACCCTTCCAGAAGCAAAAGAGCCTGATATCGTGCCTGAGAACATTCCACTGGATATCTTATATGAGGATCAGGATATTATTATGATCAATAAACCGAAACAGATGGTTGTTCACCCTGCTCCAGGACATTACAGCGGAACACTGGTCAATGCACTGATGTATCACTGCGGAAATGAACTGTCCGGTATCAACGGCTGTATGCGTCCCGGAATTGTTCACCGCATTGATATGGACACCACTGGTTCACTGGTCATCTGCAAGAACGATAAAGCTCATCAGAGCCTTTCCGAACAATTAAAGGTACACTCTATCCGTCGTATCTATGTTGCAATCGTACATGGTAATATCAAAGAAGATTCCGGTACGGTTAATGCACCGGTCGGACGTCATCCGACAGACCGCAAGAAAATGAGTACTCACTGTAAAAACGGACGGGAGGCCATTACTCACTACAAAGTTCTGGAACGTTTCGGAGATTATACCTATATCCAATGTGAGCTTGAAACCGGACGAACCCATCAGATCCGTGTCCATATGGCAAGCATCGGTCATCCTCTGCTTGGTGACGAAGTTTACGGGCCGAAAAAGTGTCCTTTTAAAGGATTGCAGGGACAGACTTTACATGCACGCACTCTTGGTATCATACACCATCTACCGGGGAATACCTGGAAGTCAACGCACCCCTTCCGGAATATTTTATCGAACTATTAGACAGACTAAGGAGTATTTGCAGGTAAATTATGTGAAAATTCTATACATTTCTCCGAGTTTGCTGTATAATATGTTTATATTAATTTATGTATAGGAGCGTGGTATATATGGCAAAGACAAATACAATCATTACGATCGGCCGTGAATATGGTAGTGCCGGACGCCAGATCGGATATAAAGTTGCTGAAGATCTCGGAATCAAATTATACGACAGAGAAATGTTGGAACGCGCAGCAAAGGAAAGTGGTATATGCGAGGAACTTTTTGAAACACACGATGAAAAACCTACGAACAGTTTTCTGTATTCTCTGGTTATGGATTCCTACTCATTCGGATATCCTTCATCCAGTTATACAGACATGCCGATCAATCATAAAATTTTTCTCGCACAATTTGATACCATCCGCAAGATCGCATCGGAAGGTCCTTGTATTCTTGTTGGACGTTGTGCCGACTATGCACTGGAAGAATTTGATAATGTCTTAAGTGTATTCATTCATGCCGATATGGACGCAAGAGTCCGCAGAATCGCACGGATCTATGATCTGACAGATGCAAAAGCCAAAGATCTGATTAAAAAGACTGATAAGAGACGTTCCAGCTATTATAACTATTACAGCAATAAAAAATGGGGTGCTGCCGAAAGCTATAATATCTGCCTTGACAGTTCTCTTCTTGGAATTGACGGGACAGCAAAGGCAATCGAACAGTTAGTAGCATTAAAAGAAACTGTTACAGACAGAAAATTGTAAATCAAAAATCTCTGACGTATAAATATAAATTGTATATTTTACGTCAGAGATTTTTTTCATATTACGGCATAAAAATGTTCGATTCTGTATATCTTACAATTCCCGCAATTTAACTGCTGAAGCTGCTTTACGGCGGCGGTTGTCATCTATTGCGGCGTAGTGCTTTTTCGTCGTATTTACATCTTTATGTCCCAGAACATCTGCCACAAGATAAATATCGCCGGTCTCTTTATATAACGATGTGCCATAAGTACTGCGAAGTTTGTGCGGTGTGATCTTCTTATTCGGCGTTACCTGTCTGGCATACTTTTTCACCATATTTTCAACTGCCTGGACACCCATACGCTTTCTCTGTGTCGATAAGAACAATGCCTGTTCATGGCCGGAGAGGGGAGTAGATGCCTCGCGGTCTCCCGTTATATAATTTTCAAGTGCTCCGGCAACTTCATCGCCAAAATACACAACCATCTGATTGCCACCTTTTCTGGTAACCGTAATTCCATTGTTCTTAAAATCTACATCCTTGAGATCCAGTCCGACACATTCGGACACACGGATACCGGTTCCTAATAACAGCGTAAGAATAGCAATATCACGGTCCCGCGTTTTCTTATAGTAATTCAGTGCCTGTCCGGTCAGGTGATCGCCTGCAGATTCCACAAAATCCAACAACAAAGCAACTTCATCGGTATCCAGACGTATGATTGCTTTATCATGTAGTTTTGGCATATCTACCAGAAGTGTCGGATTCTTCTGTATGATCTGATGTTTGAAATAATATCCGTAAAAACTTCTAAGAGCAGACATTTTACGTGCCAGCCCTTTTTCCCCATTGGTGATCAATTCACCGTCCTCATCGCGTTTATATACTTTCAGGTATTCCAGATATTCCTCAATATCTACAGGTTCAAGGTTCTCCAGATCCCGGGGCATAAAACGGTCCATCGTATAATTCTTATACACAGGATTATTTTCCATAAGGAAATGGAAAAATACACGGATATCGTAAGCGTAGTTAATGCGGGTACGTGCAGATGATTTTGGTTCCATAGCACGGAAATAGTCCTTCGCAAAAGGCGGCAAAGTCTTTAAGACTTCACGAAGCGTAACGTCTGATCAATCTGACTCTGTTCATGATAATTATGCGGTTTGTTTGATGCCGTGTTTGTTAGGTTGGTAGATGAATCAATCATGTAATAGAAAACCTCCTGAATAGAAATGATGGAATAAAAGTATCAATAAAATAATAGAAATTCCTCATAAAACAATATAATTATAGCAGAATTCGTTATTTCCGTCTATATCTTTTGGAAAAATCAGTATTTGTCGTATAGATGTGTACCAATAACAAAATGGCAATGAACTACTATTTTTCATTCATTGCGTGGGTGAGTATAATATATATAAGCCTTTCAGCATATATATCGGAATGATTCTGTTTTAAAGAATGATTTAAAAAATCATCTGTAATCGTAATATGGAACGGTCAGATACTGACTATCCTGAATCTGATCGGATGAAAGCTTATTGATCTTTTTTACTTCTGTAATATAAGCATTGACAGATTCATAATCTTCAGTTATATATTCCTCTGCAATATTCCAAAGAGTATCTCCTGAATGAATCTGAATACTTTTATAGTACTTGCATCTTACCGGATCATCCTTGACATTATCATGTGCACTCACAAGACCGCTCCCATAAAATGCACTGAGTCCAAGAATCATAAGCAAAGAAAAAATACCAACAAATAGCTTCTTTACATGTACACTTCTTTTTCTTCGGCTGCTTGCCCTGTTGTAACCGGTATAATTACTTCCTCTGCTTTCTCTATAGATTCTCTTTGTATCCATCTCGTACCCCTCCATCTATTCTTCAAAACAGTTTTGTACGAACATTTGTTCTCTACGTCATTTATTATACAAGTCGAACAAATGTTTGTCAATAGATTCCGCCATATATTTCGAACATATTTTCTAAACATCTGTTTGCGTTTTCCGATATCCTGTGTTATCATTAAATATATAATAATTAACGAATTTACAATCCATCTTAAGGAGGACATAATATGGCGCAGGGGAAAATAACTGCAAAGCAGGAAGAAATATTAGAATATATCAAATCCCAGATACTGGAGCGTGGCTTCCCGCCATCAGTCAGAGATATCTGTGAAGCAGTTCATCTGAAATCTACTTCTTCTGTTCACTCTCATCTGGAAACTCTTGAGAAGAATGGATATATCAGAAGGGATCCAACCAAACCACGTGCGATTGAGATCCTGGATGACTCTTTTAATTTTAACCGCCGCGAAATGGTAAATGTGCCTGTCATCGGACATGTTGCTGCAGGAGAACCACTTCTCGCAGAACAGAACATAGAGAACTACTTCCCTATCCCGATGGAATATATGCCTAACAAACAGACTTTTATGCTCAAAGTACATGGCGAAAGTATGATCAATGCTGGTATTCTTGATGGAGATTTTGTACTGGTCGAACAGTCTGCTGTTGCCGATAATGGAGATATTGTAGTCGCATTGCTTGAAGACAGTGCCACTGTCAAAAGATTTTACAAAGAAGAAGGTATCTTCCGTTTACAACCGGAAAATGATGCGTTGGAACCAATTATCGTCCGTGATCTTCAGATTATGGGAAAAGTGATCGGAGTTTTCCGTTTCTTCTAAACGATATTTTTCAGAAAAAAACCCCAGGCAATATATCTAAAAACGGATTTCTGTTTTACATGATATATTTGCCTGGGGCCTTTAACAAAAGTTCATTCTACATACTAAATACTAACAAACTTTTATTTTATGATACTTTATAATTCATTTACATCATCAATTCTCTTTCCATCACTCCAGATACGCTCCAGATTATAGAACTGACGGTTTTCTCTGTCAAAAATGTGTACGATCACATCACCGAAGTCAATCAACACCCACGCTCCGCTTCTGTGTCCTTCTGTCTCTTTTGCGGCATATCCTGCTTTATGCATCTTTTCTTCTACATTCTCAACAAGTGCACGTACCTGACTGTCACTGTTACCATTTGCAATTACAAAATAGTCTGCAAGAACAGATACCGATGAAATATCAATCGCACATACATTTTCACCCTTTTTATCTTCTAACGCTTCAAATGCGATTTTTGCCATTTCCTTTGCCTGATCCATACTTAATCCTCCTTTCCCATTTCTTTTTTATAATAATCATACGTTTTTTGTGTCATAGGATCCACCGCAATCTTCCTGCTGTTCAGGTATACCAGTGAATCTTTTAAAATCCGGTACAGACATTCATCAATATTCTGAAAAGCAAGCCGTCTTACGTCCGCCATATTCGGCAGTTCTCTTCTGCCCGGCTCGATATAATCCGCAATGTATATGATTTTTTCCAGCATCGTCATAGCCGGACACCCTGTTGTATGGCTTTCAATCGCATGAATAATCTCTTTATCTGTCACACCATATTTTTCATGAGCCAGACAGGCACCCAGTTTTGCATGCAGCAGACTTGGGTTCTCTCTTTCTATGTCTGATACCGTAAAGCCGTATTTCCCGCACAGATGCAGTTTCTTATCATTCGGGATACATTTTGCGCAGTCATGCAGTAAACCGGCATACAGGGCTTTCAGCACGTCCACATCATAACGCATAGCCATCGAAGCGGCCGTATACATCACACCCAGAGTATGCTGGTAGCGGTTATCGTCCAGTTCTTTCTTTAGCACATGCTGTATTTTTATGATTCTTTCATCCATTACCGTATTCCTTCTTTTGTTTTTTCTCTGATACTATCGATATAAATGATGCGTGCTTTATATAACTGCATACAGCAGCCGGCATATATTCCGAGACGGAATCCCCGGACTGAAGACTGGCACGCAGTTCATGAGATGAGACAGGCATAAGAGGCGTCTCCAGCAGACGTATCTTTGCATGATATTTTTCAGACAAATATTGTATCTGTCTGTTCATCTCCTCTTTTGTCTTCACCTCATTGCGATAGGTAGCAAGAATTGTGCATGTCGGAAAGATTCGTTCCGGATGTATCCACGTCTCGATTGCCATAAGAGAGTCCGCACCAATGATAAAATAGAATTCATCGTCCGGATATATTTTGCTAAAATGTTCCATCGTCTGGTAAGAACAGGATACTTCCGCTCTCAATGCCTCGTATGGCTGCAGAACAAACTCTGGAAACGGTGCAATCGCAAGACTGGTCATCTTCATCCGGTCTTCTGCAGTGGATTTTATTGTCTCGCTCTTTTTATGCGGAGGGTTCCCGTTCGGCATAAACCAGATCTGATCCAGGGAAAATGCTTCATATGCAGCATGTCCCAGCATCAGATGCCCGTTATGGATCGGATCAAAGGTTCCTCCCATAATCCCTATCTTCATTTGAATCTCCTACCTGTATTATTTTGGCAGCTCTATCTTCTTGTGTTTGTCTTTGCCTTCTTTATATAATACGATCTTCTTGCCGATTACCTGTACGACCTGTGAATGTGTACGTTCTGCGATCACTTCTGCAAGTGCACGCGGATCATCTGCGCAGTTCTTAAGTACACTGACTTTGATCAGTTCTCTTGCGTCCAGTGCCTCCTGGATAGCTTTGGTAACTTCCGGTGTCATGCTGTTCTTTCCAATCTGGAAGATCGGATCTAAATTCATAGCAAGACCTTTTAAATAAGCTCTCTGTTTTGTTGTCATCTTTAATCTCCTCTTTATACCATCAACGGACCGCATCTGAACTATTATTTGTAATAGTCAAACTGCAGGCCATACATTCGTACTGTATCTCCCTCCTGGATACCAGCTTCTTCAAGCTGCTCCAGAATTCCTGAATCCTTGAGGAATTTCTGGAAAAATGCAAATCCTCTCTCGGAATCCAGATTTGTATATCCCAGCATCTTTTCGATCTTCGGCCCTTCTACCACGTACATATCGTCTTCTTTTTCGACTGTATACGGAAGATCGTTCATAGGAATCTCTTCCTCAGGGAAATATTCCTGTTCAAATACAATTGTCTCCTGATCCAGATGCTGTAATTCGTTCGATACATAATAAAGTAATTCCTTAATTCCCTGTCCGGTTACTCCGGAAATCGGAAATACCTTTACTCCCTGTGGTTCGAATTCGTCTTTCAGGCGCTGTACCGGATCATCCTCTGTAAAGATCGCATCAATCTTATTCGCTGCGATCACCTGTGGACGGTTCGCAATGTCAGCATTATATGCCTTTAATTCGTTGTTGATCTTATAGATATCATCTACCGGATCCCGTCCTTCTGTTCCAGCCGCATCTACTACATGAATCATCAGTTTGGTGCGTTCGATATGACGCAGGAACTGATGTCCAAGTCCGACACCCTCTGATGCTCCTTCGATCAGTCCTGGAATATCTGCGATTACAAATCCATTCGCATCCGGAAGATCTACAACACCAAGATTTGGATTCAGTGTTGTAAAATGATAATTGGCAATCTTCGGCTGTGCGTTAGTTACGCGTGATAAGAACGTAGACTTTCCGACATTCGGAAATCCCACAAGTCCTACATCAGCGATCACTTTTAATTCCAGATCAACATACAATTCTTTTGCAGGCTGTCCCGGCTGTGCATACTTTGGAACCTGCATGGTTGCAGTTGCAAAATGCTGGTTTCCAAGACCACCTTTGCCACCTTTTAAGATGATCTGTCTGCGGTTGTCTCCGGACATATCTGCGATGACTTTACCGGATTCTGATTCTTTAATAACCGTTCCCTCCGGAACTTTCAGGACAATATCTTCACCGTCCGCACCATGGCATCTGCGCTTACCGCCCTGTTCACCGTCTCTTGCTGTAAATTTTCTCTTGTGCCTGTAGTCCTGAAGCGTATTCAGTCCTTCGTCGACTTCAAATATAACGTCACCGCCACGTCCGCCGTCACCGCCATCCGGACCTCCATTCGCTACATACTTCTCGCGCCGGAAACTCACATGACCGTCTCCGCCTTTTCCTGCTCTAATAAATATCCTTGCTCTGTCTGCAAACATACTGTATTCCTTTCATCTATAATAAATAAACGGAAGTCAAAAAAAGCGCGCTGCATCATAACCGAAAGAAGTTAATCATTGCAACGCACTTTTTTCAACTCATAATTAAGCTACTGGATAGATAGAAACCTGTTTCTTATCTCTTCCTTTTCTTTCAAATCTTACAACGCCATCAACGAGTGCGAATAATGTATCGTCACCGCCGCGTCCTACATTGATTCCCGGGTGAATCTTTGTTCCGCGCTGTCTGTAAAGAATGTTACCAGCTTTTACAAACTGTCCGTCAGCTCTTTTAGCACCAAGTCTTTTAGACTCAGAATCTCTACCGTTCTTTGTAGAACCTACACCTTTTTTATGAGCGAAAAACTGAAGGTTTAATTTCATCATGGTTGTTACACCTCCTCGAATGTTAAATCAATATATTCTGCATAGTTGTCATCATCTACCATCTGTTCCAGGCCAAGAATCATTGCATTCAGCAAAAGTCTTGCATCTTTTGAAGGATGATTCAGATGATAAGAAATCATTCCCGTCTCATCTTCCGAAATCAGACTTGCGTCATCTTCCGTAAATTCTTCAATTGCATTTATTGTGTTGATTACCAGAATAGAAGCAGCGGCACATACAATATCCTGTCCCGGATTTGCATATTCAGCATGTCCTTCCGTCTGAAAACCCACACACTCTTTATACTTGTTCTGAAAGATCGTTACATGAATCATGGATGCTCTCCAATATTAAGCGTTGATTTTTTCAATCTTAACTGCAGTATACTGCTGTCTGTGACCGTTTTTCTTGTGGTATCCAGATTTTCTCTTGTACTTGTAAACGATAACTTTTCTAGCTTTACCGTTTTCAACTACAGAAGCTTCAACTGTTGCACCTGCAACTGTCGGATTACCAACTTTTAATCCGTTGTCACTTACTGCAAGAACCTGGTCAAATGTAAAAGTCTCTCCAGCCTCTACACCAAGTTTCTCTACTTTAATGATATCGCCTTCGGCTACTTTGTACTGTTTACCACCTGTTGCTATAATTGCGTACATATGGCACCTCCTATTATCATTACTCGCCAGTTACGGTGTCTGACTGATGATTCCGGCAGAACTTCAACCTCACTGTGCGGCATACTAGAAGATAATAGCATATGTTTTCCGAAAATGCAAGCATTATCAGAAATATTTTTTATCTTTTATATTCCAAGCAGTTTTTTCGCATATCATTTTACTCTCCACATTCTTTTAATCTGTCATAACAGTAACCTATAATATCTCTTCTGGTGATAATTCCGATGAAATGTCCCTGATCATCGATCACTGGAACAAAATTCTGTTCCATTGCGCGTCCGATCAGATCTTCCATATTCGATTCTGCTGTCACGCACTGATAATCCACACGTCTTTTAATCTTCATGATACTGATTGATTCTGCCTCTTTAATATTAAATAGATCCAGCTCCTTCAGTGACCATAAAAGATCTCCCTCTGTGATAGAACCGACATATTTCCCCTCTTTATTTAATATCGGTACACAGGAATACTTGTGATATTCCATAATCTCCAAAGCCTGTCGCAAAGTGTGATAATCATAAATGTAAGCAAGATCACTTTTCGGCTTCAGAAAAAACATAATATTCATAGCTAATGAAAGCCTCCCCAATTTATTAAACTATTGTATTTACAAAAATATCATAAACCGCATTGATAGCAGCATCAAAATCATGGCTTCTGACACCAATGATGATATTCAGCTCACTGGAACCCTGATCGATCATCTTGACATTGACATTTGCATGTGCAAGTGCTGCAAATATACGTCCGGAAGTTCCCCTGGTCGCACGCATACCTCTTCCAACAACAGCGATCAGTGCCAGATCTGACTCCAGTTCCAGAAAGTCAGGCTCTACGGCTCTGTGGATTCCCGCAATGACATCCTGTTCTTTTTCTTCAAATTCATCTCTGTGAACGAAGATCGTCATAGTATCGATTCCTGACGGCATGTGTTCAATAGAAATATGATTATTTTCAAAAACTTCTAATACCTTGCGGCAGAATCCGACTTCTGAGTTCATCATTGCTTTTTCGATCGTGATAGAAGCGAAATCCTTCTTACCGGCAATACCTGTGATCGTAAAACGAGGTTTTCTGCATGTGTCTTCTACGATCAGCGTTCCCTTCTCTTCCGGTGCATTTGTATTACGGATATTGATCGGTATTCCCTCTTTACGTACAGGGAAGATCGCATCCTCATGAAGTACGGTTGCTCCCATATAAGATAACTCGCGCAGTTCTCTGTATGTGATCACATCGATCGGCTTTGGATTCTTGATGATTCTAGGATCAGCGATCAGGAAACCAGATACATCGGTCCAGTTCTCATACATGTCTGCATGCACAGCCTTTGCAACGATCGATCCTGTAATATCAGATCCGCCACGGGAAAATGTCTGGATACTTCCGTCAGGTTTTGCCCCGTAGAATCCCGGAATGACTGCACGTTCCGTATTCTCCAGTCTTGCAGACAGGATCTCATGCGTCTTATCTCCGTCAAAATTACCATTCTCATCAAATACGATCACTTCTGCAGCATCGATAAATTCATATCCAAGATATGCCGCCATAATGATACCATTCAGATATTCTCCACGGGAAGCCGCATAATCTCTTCCGATTTTCTTGCTGAAGTTTGTACGGATTGTCTTAAATTCCTCATCCAGACTCAGTTCCAGATCCAATCCTCTGATAATGCTGTTATATCTCTCTTTGATTGCTTCTAACTGCTCTTCAAAATCTTTTTCCGCATCTTCCCCAAGGATTGCCTGTCCATAACAACTGTATAACATATCCGTTACTTTTGTATCATCCGGCGTACGTTTACCAGGTGCAGACGGAATGACATATCTTCTGGATTCCTCTTTTCTGATAATGTTACCTACTTTTTTAAACTGCTCGGCACTTGCAAGCGAACTACCACCAAATTTTACAACTTTTTTCACTTTTCGTATTCCTCCAACCAAGTATTTTCTGAAATGCATTCATATTCTTTCGCTATAAAAAACGTAACTGTATTTATCTTACATCATTTTTGAGCGCACTTCAATGCAATAATGTGTTAATATGTGCGGGAATAACGATTGATTTTTAGAACTACTGCATAAATATACATGCTTTTCAGGTACTCTCTGATTCTCCCCACAGCATCACTGCATACGGTTATGGGCGGATCACATCTGCAAATTCTGCTTTTGCAACCTTCTGAAGATCCTGTGGTGCAAGCCGGATCTGCATTCCAAGTTTCCCGCCGCTGACATGCATATATTCCAGTTCCTTTGCATCTTCCTGAATCACGGTAGGGAACTGCTTCTTCATGCCGATCGCCGTGCAGCCCCCGCGGACATATCCGGTCACTTTCGTCAGATCCTTTAAATGCAGCATCTCCAGTGATTTCTCACCAACAACTTTTGCCGCTTTCTTAAAATCAATCTCGGCTTCGATCGGAATCACGAATACATAATGGTTCCCTGTTTTTCCCGTTGTTACCAGCGTCTTATAGACCAGCTTGTGGTCGTATCCAAGTTTGTCTGCGGTCTGGATACCGTCTGTAAAATCATCGCATTCATATTCTTCATAACTATATGAAACTTTTGCGCGGTCCAGCATACGCATGGCATTTGTCTTTACTTCCTTTTTACTCATGTTTAATCACTCCTGTCAGATTGATGGAAGCCCGTTATATCTTTATAAAATATCTTTCCCAAGTCCATCCAGCGAAATGAACTCTGTCTTTCCTTCTTCTGCGTCCGGATTCTTTGCATACACATCAATTCTATGAATATGCACCGGTGTTTCTTCCGGATCTTCTCCTACAAATTTCAAGAACGCTTCTGCCACCAGATCCGGCTTCAGATTCTGCTCACTTCCGGTTGCAAGATACAGATAGATGCCATCGTCCAGTGCAGCCATTTTGTAGATCATCGGTTTGATATCAACTTCTTTTTCACTTCGCTTGGTCTTTTTCAACACCACAATCTCCGGCTGCGCCATGAATGACTCCACCTTTCCTTTCCAGCTTTCCGGGAGCATGCGGATCTCTTCTGCATGTTGGAACGTCTCAGGGAATGTCACTTTATAATCTGCGGCGGCAACGATCGTCATACCGCTGGCTTTCTTATCCGATGAAATCTCACGGAAGCTTATGACTTCTATTCCTTCCACCATCACTGCATTCAACTGCGCAACCGCGTTTTCGGAAGAAATCGATTCCGTGATCTCGATATCAAAATATTCCCCGTCACTTGTTACACCGACTCCGAGCGGCTGTGCGAATGACATGATCATATGCGGGCTGTATCCGGTTGTAAATGCAATCGGAATCTCTGCCCTGCGGATCGCCTTCTGGAAATAACGCATCACATCCAGGTGTCCGATGAAACGCATGACTCCATATTTGCGGAATTTAATTCTTACTTTCAATACAGACACCTCCTTTCCATTTTGCGACACCGCAGCCGGAACATTTCATACGGCAGTTCGGTGTTACTTCTGCATTCATTGCATGATTCCACTCTTGTTTCAGGAATTCTTTTGTTACGCCGATATCGATGAAATCCCATGGGAACACCTCATCTAAAGGCCTTTCCCTGAGATTATAGAATGCGATATCAATGCCCGTATTTTCAAATGCCTGCATCCATTTGTCATTATCAAACTGATCGCTCCAGGAGTCATACAGACATCCCAGACGGTAAGCTTCTTTGATGACTTCAGAAGTTTTTCTATCACCTCTTGCAAATACACCTTCCAGAACAGTAACTTCCGCATCGTGCCAGTGATACTTCAGGCTCTTTCGGTTAAGCTGTTCATTAAATGCATGCTTTACGATCGCTGCTCTGGAAATGTATTCTTCATTCGTATACATTCTTGCCCACTGGAATGGTGTGAACGGCTTTGGAATGAAGAATGATGTACTCGTTGTGATCTGACATTTTCCATTCCGCTGATCTTTCGGGATCTCATAGTAACGTCTGGCAATCTGATCTGCAAGTTCCGGGATTGCCCGCATGTCCTCTTCGGTTTCAGTCGGAAGTCCCAGCATAAAGTAAAGTTTTACCTTATTCCAGCCACCGTCAAACGCCTGTCCGGCTCCCCCAATGATGTCCTCTACCGTAAGGCCTTTGTTGATCACATTACGCATTCTCTGCGATCCGGCTTCCGGTGCAAATGTCAGGCTGCTCTTTCGGATATCCTGTACCTGTCCCATCACATCCAGTGAAAATGCATCTATACGGAGGGACGGAAGACTGATATTGATTCCCTGTGATTTGAACTCATCAATCAGGAAAGTTACCAGTTCTCTTAAATGGCTGTAATCACTGGAGCTTAATGAACTGAGGGAAATTTCCTCGTGTCCGGTACTCTTTAACATCTTATATGCATAATCTTTTAAGACTTCTACATCCTTTTCACGTGTCGGACGGTATAACATTCCGGCCTGGCAGAAACGGCATCCGCGGATACAGCCTCTCTGAATCTCAAGAACAACTCTATCCTGTGTTGCCTTGATAAACGGCACGACCGGTTTCTCCGGATACGTTGCACTAGTCATGTCCATAACCACCTGCTTTTTGATTTTTTCTTTTGCATGTGGATTGTTCGGACGGAAGCTCTCGATCGTTCCGTCTTCCTTATATGTCACATCATAGAACGCAGGAACATAGATTCCTTCGATTTCTGCTGCCATCTCCAGAAATTCTTTTCTTGTCCCGCCACGTTTCTTGTTCTCTTTGTAGACATTTAGCAATTCATCATAGACTGTCTCGCCTTCCCCCATGTAAAAAAGGTCAAAGAACTCCGCCAGCGGTTCTGGGTTATACGTACAAGGTCCCCCGCCGATCACAATTGGATCATCCCAGGTGCGGTCTGCTGCCTGCATCGGAATCCCACTTAAGTCCAACACCTGTAAAATGTTGGTGTAACACATCTCATACTGGATCGTGATTCCAAGAAAATCGAAATCCTTAATCGAATCCTGCGACTCCAGTGCGAACAGCGGAATCTTCTGTTCTCTCATAATCTGATCCAGATCGGTCCACGGCGAATAGACACGTTCACACCACACATCTTCGCGCTTATTGAACATATCATAAAGGATCTGGATACCCAGATGCGACATCCCAATCTCATACACGTCCGGGAAACACATGGCAAATCTAATAGACACCTTTTCAGGGTCTTTCATGACCGAGTTCACTTCATTCCCGATATAACGTGCCGGTTTCTCTATTTTTAGTAATATTTCATCATTTAACGCAAGCTTTCTCATTAAATCTCCTTGTATTTTTGTACATGTTGCACAATAATTTTCTTATTGTTTTTTTCATAAATCTTTAATTATTTTCTTTTTTTTTGGGCTTTTTTTCTGCCTGTTTTTTTACTGTTTTTCGTTGCATTTTGGAATCAAAATCGTAAATTACTACAAAACCTGTAAAACACTAAATGCTGACTAACGTTTATCAACGTTCAGTAATGTTTACCAATATATAATAATATATGGTAATCAGTTAGGAGTCAATCCTATTTACAAGCATCTTTTTTTGAATAACTATTCCTTTGATTTCTGGTCAAAAATCACCTCAAAGATTGTTCCACCTGCAGGGTTTGACTTAATGCTGATACTGCATCGTGTACTCTCACGATCTCATGAACCAGAGCAAGTCCAAGTCCTACACCACCAAGCTCTCGGCTTCTGGATTTATCCACGCGAAAGAATGGTTCAAATACACGTTCCCTGAGTTCTTTCGGAATTCCGCTTCCGGTATCCTCTACTGACAGGTAAATATGTTTTTGGTTTTTGTATGCATTTACTGTAACCTGTCCATCTAAATGATTGTATTTTATAGCATTCTCAACAAGATTATATACCAGCCTATAAATAAGGATATCACTTCCAATCATCGTTATATTCTTATATTTTCCAATAAGTTTTATATTCTTTTCCTGTGCAAGAGGTTCCAAATCTTCCAATACCTCGTCAACGAGATCATTAAGGATAATTTTTTCATCCCGTCCTACAGTCTGAAGCTCACTCATGTCAAGAAGTGTTTTTACCATCTTTCCAAGCCTGTCATTTTGTTCCGTCAACATCTTTATCATCTGTACGGTGTCTGCATCACTGCCCGGATGCTGAGTGGAATGATACAGGTCAAGCTGTATCTGCATTAACGATAATGGAGTTCGAAGCTCATGTGCTGCATTTGCAGTAAATTGTCTCTGTATCTCAAATGCATCCGAGAGGCGTTCAAGCATCTTATTATACGAAACACTAAGCTGATTCAGTTCTTTAATCTTACTTGCTTCTATTCTCGAATCTGCCAGGTTTTGAGCCTGCACTTCTTCAATTTTATCAGAAAACTCACGAATTGGTTTAAGCGCATGTCCACTTATAAAATATGCGGCCACTCCACCAAGGAGAGCCAATAAAGCCGAAACTATCAGACTGTTTCTTTTGTAGTCTTCTTTATTATTGTACACTTGAACAGAAAAATCATTTGAGAACTCATCCCACTTATCCTCTGGTATGGTGATGTATATTTCTTCCGAACAACCTCCGCTGTCATCTCCCTGAGCGTCAACAGACTTTTGCAGGGAATCCATATAATACACACCATTTTTATAGACAAACATTGTCAGGCACCCACATATAATCGCAATACACAATGTAGTTATACACGTAAGTCTCCACTGCAGTGACATTTTTTTCATCAATCAGACTCCTCTCGTATTTTATATCCTTCTCCAACCTTATTCATAATTGCATCATATCCAAGCACTGCCTTAAGCTTTCTCCTTAGCGAAGACATATGCACCCGGATGGCTCCACTGAAGCTATCCACAGATGCATCCCAGACATGCTCCATCAATTCCTCCTGACTTACCGGTCTTCCCAGGTTAAGAAGCAAATATTCCAAAATTCCTTTTTCTTTTCTTGTCAGGGAAATCTTTGTTTCCTTTGCATATGCCTCACGTTTTATCGTGTCGAACATGATATCGCCACTTTCCAGACATACATCCTTTTGTACAAATTTCCTTCTTGTCAGACTTCTGATACGAGCCTCAAGTTCCTGTAGATGAAACGGCTTTTCCATATAATCATTCGCACCAGCATCCAACCCTTCGACTTTATCTGCAATCTGCCCTCTTGCCGATAATATAAGAACCTTTGTCTCCTCATTGCTCTGTCTGAGTTCTTTTAGGATTTCCATCCCATCCATGCCGGCAGATTCAGATCCAGAACAATCAAATCATAATTTTCTGTCAGGATGTATTCCAATGCCTCTTCCCCATCATAACAGGTATCCACCTCGTACCCGGCATCATACAGACTTTTCGCAACCGCATCACATATTTGTTTTTCATCTTCAACTATTAATAATCTCAAAATCATTCCACCCTCTTCTTAACGAAAATTTCACACCAACTATTGTATAATACCGAAGTCAGCTGGTCAACAAATACAACCAACGAAAGGAGTAACAAAATCTTGAAGTGCAAAAAAATATTTCAATTTGTAATATTTATCACAGGTACAGCCATGATTGGCTATGGTGTGATCCGAGGTGAAGCTGCTGCCGTCTTTGGCAAAGCAATAAAATTATGTCTGGAGTGTGTTGGAATTGGATAAAAAAACGAAATTACTATCAAAAAAAGTTGCCAGAATACGGGGATGGATACAGCAATTGCCACATTACTTACCAATATCCATATTTCCAATTTACTTAAAGGCAAAATATATCAGGGCAAGATTAAAACAGTATGTGTGCCAGGATTAAACTGCTATTCCTGTCCTGCTGCAACAGGAGCCTGCCCAATTGGAGCCTTTCAGGCGGTTATCGGATCCTCACGATTTAAATTTTCATATTACATAACCGGTTTTTTCATTCTGCTCGGTGTGACACTCGGAAGATTTATCTGTGGTTTTTTATGCCCGTTTGGCTGGTTTCAGGATTTACTTCATAAAATCCCCGGGAAAAAATTTTCCACAGCCCGACTGAAACTGCTAAGATACCTGAAATATATAATCCTCATTGTTTTCGTTATTCTTCTGCCATTGTTTGTAACGAACTCTATAGGGATGGGGGATCCATTCTTCTGTAAATACATTTGCCCACAAGGTGTTTTGGAAGGAGCCATACCACTGTCACTTGGAAATACCGCTATAAGGTCTGCACTTGGAACACTTTTTTCTTTTAAATGTCTTATTTTAATTACAGTTGTTGTGTTGAGTATTTTGTTTTACAGGCCGTTCTGTAAATGGATCTGTCCTCTTGGAGCAATCTATTCATTATTTAATAAGATCAGCTTTCTTAATATTAAAGTTGAAGGCAGCAAATGTGTCGGATGCAATCAATGTTCAAAGGCATGTAAATGGATATTGATGTGTGCAAGACTCCGAATCATCCAGAATGTATACGATGCGGGGCTTGCATCAAGGTTTGTCCAAAAGATGCGATCCAATATCAGTTTCTGGGAAAAACATGCCCCAAAAAAGAACAGCAGCAATCAACCATAACCAACCGGTAACTATTAATTTTATTACTATTATTTTAAGGAGCTATTATTTATGAAAACAAAAAGAACATTTCTCTCTATTTTAACACTTTGCATAGCATTATTATTTACAGCATGTAGCGGGAAAGGAACTGCAGACACAGAAAAATCTCAGAATACCAAGACTGAATCCGGCTCAGAATCTGCAGACGATTCCGACTCTAAACTGAATGATTTATATCAGCAGGAAAATCAGATCTTCGCAGATCATGAAGATGTATGGAACAAAGCATTTGGCATGATGAGTAAAAGTGCTGCGGATCCAAATGGAAATTATGCGGATTCTCTGGCTGACACTGTTGAATCAAACAAGGAGTCTTTTACAGATGACGAGTTGAAAACACTTACCGCTGATATTGAAACTATCCGAAAAATCGAGGAACAGATCGCTGAGATTGAAAAGAAAAATACAGGATCTGATAAGACTGATCAGAAAAACAGTTCCAAAGACGCATCTCCTTTCAAGAATTTCTCTGGTCAGGATTATGATGGGAATTCTGTTGATGAAAGCCTGTTTTCCAAAAATGCAGTAACTGTCATCAATTTCTGGTTCACCGGCTGCAAACCTTGTGTTGCCGAATTATCTAAACTTAACGAATTAAACGATGCAATCAAATCAATGGGTGGAGAAGTTGTAGGTATCAACACAGAAACCTTCGACGGAAACAAAACTGCTATAAAAGAAGCAAAGACTATTCTCGAAAAGCAGGGTGCTAAATATCGCAATCTTTCCATTGACTCTTCTTCAGATGCAGGGAAATACGCATCCGATATCATGGCATTTCCTACAACAATACTGGTCGATAGAATGGTAATATTGTAGGTGATCCGATGCTCGGCGGGATTGATAATCAAGACAATTATGATACTCTGATGAAACAGATTCAGTCTGTCATCGAGCTGATAGCACAAAAAAATAAAAATATGCAAAAGGCTCCCTGTGTATTCCACAGAGAGCTCTTTTTGTGAATCTTTTACAACTCTTTCATTTTCTCAAGAATCTCCTGATAAAATGCCTCCTGATCCCCACTGTTCTTCAGATCTTCCAGTATCACACCATCTTTCAACAGGATCAGCCGGCTGCAATAGCTTGCCATCTGCGGATCATGTGTGACCATAATAATCGTCTTTCCCATATGTTCATTAATATCCTTCAATGCATCAATCACAATCTTCCCGGACTTGGAATCGAGGTTTCCGTCGGTTCGTCCGCGAGGATCAGATCTGGATTATTGATCAGCGCACGGCAAATCGCAACTCTCTGTTTTTCTCCGCCGGATACTTCATATGGCTGCTTCTCGAGAAGGTGTGATAAACCAAAATTTTCGGCATATGCTTCTACATTCTTATAACACTTATCAACCGGTGCCTTGTCCAACACCATCGGCAGCATGATGTTCTCCTTTACAGACAGACTATTTAACAGATAAAAATCCTGAAACACAAATCCAATCTCTCTTCTTCGTATATCCGCCAGTTCATCACTCCATAATTCTGACGCATCCTTCCCGTAAAGAAAATCTTCCCGGAAGTCGGTTTGTCGATCAAGCCAAGCACTTTTAAAAGTGTTGTCTTACCGCAGCCTGATTTTCCCATGATCCCGACAAATTCCTGTTCTTCAATGGTAAAATCCAGCCCTTTTAAAACTTTAATTTCTTCTTCATCCTGTCTGTCAGAATAGACCATTTTATAATTCCGGACAAGGTTCTCCACTTTCATAACTTTCCGTTTATTCATCTTTTCCTTCCACCTTTCGAATGATAAATCTTCCTAATATCCATGCAAATCCCCACTGTACTGCCAGATACATAAGCCATATCCAGACAGCATGTTTCAGCCATGCAATTCTGACGGCATGCGTATACATCCGAGCATGAAACGTTGCTGCTGTAAAGATACTGGTCACGACTATCGTTATCAGCTCCGGCAGCCAGTAAAAGTAATACAGTTCTCTTTTCAGAAGTGATACTCGTTCTTTCTTTCGCATTCCCATACATTTCAAAAAGTCAGCCCTTACTTTCTTATCACTCATTTCTGATAACGATTTAATATACATCAGGAAAAGACCGGAGATGGTCATTGTAAGCAATACGAATGTATTTATGATCAGTTTCATCGTATATTCTGTCTTCAGATCATTGACTGCGTCTTTTTTGAATACCAGCAATGTACTTCGAAATCATACTGCGCTTCATATGTATGATTCTTTTCCAGCTTTTTCATTTTCTTTTCAATTGCTTTCTGGTATTTTGGGTCTGCCTGGATCAGTACAAGCTTCGTCGGACCCTGCTTAATTGTGACACCATCTATTCGCAAGGCCTTTTCTTCTATCTTGTCTCCGGTTAATATGTTCGTGTATTTCCACATTCCCTGTGCTTTCTTGAAATATGCATCCGAGAATACAACGATATTTTCCAGTTTTCCCTGACGGAAACATCCAATCAGACTTCCAATTTCTTCCCCTTCTATTGTTCTTTTCGGATATGCTTTGCTCGGCGAATATAAGGTATAATATTCACACGGAAGACCGATATGCAAAAATGGTTTCTTCTTTCCAAATGTCCAATCCACCGGCTGTGCCTTCACGGAGCGATCCTGTTGATGCACCAGATATATCTTCTTTCCATTTCGATCAAGATGCATTGCTTCTTCCTTATACGATGGATCTACATATTTTTTCAATTGTTTGTATGTCGATTCAGAAATCCCGATCTGTTGTCCCTGCGGTCTTTTTTGTTGCACGCCTTCGTTTTGTTCTGTCTTATCTGCATTTGCCACGCGCACCATCGGATATTCTATGATTTTTGCCTGATAACCGTTCTTTATCCTATCAAAAATCGCATCATCTCCATCATCTGCAATACAGACAAAATCATACGGATACAGACTTTCCGGCTTCTCTGCAATCGTTACCGAAACTACCTGAAACAGAAAGTAAAACACTGCGCATACGTTCAATATTGTAAGTGCCAGCACATACCTTGCAGTTGTCTTTGATTTATAATACAAATGATTCCGGTTCAGCATCTGTGGCAGATGATATGCTACCCTCATATAGGACAATGAAATATAAAAGTCCTATATGGGGGTATTTTCATGTTCAGAAAGAGTAAGATAGAACCAGTAGAAAAAGTAAAAATAGTCGAACGCTACCTTGCAGGAGAAATTGGCATACAGCAAGCAGGAAAAGAATTGGGAGTTGATCATCATAGTATTCGAAATTGGATTTCTATTTATCAGTATGATGGACCAACTGGATTACTCAATCAACCGAAAAACAAATCTTATTCAAAAGATTTAAAAATATCTGCTATAAATGATTATCTTAACGGAGAAGGATCTCTTCAGGATATTTGCACAAAATACGGAATTCGTTCACACAGACAGCTTTCCGAGTGGATTAAGGTGTATAATTCTGGTGGAATATTAAAAACATCCACTGGAGGTGCTTACATGAAAAAAGCAAAGAACACTACACTTGATGAGAGATTAAAAATAGTAACAGATTGTCTTGCAAATGATA
>ENA-OQAA01000039-OQAA01000039.1-human-gut-metagenome-genome-assembly--contig:-NODE-39-length-82881-cov-2.699845_pt1 | contig 82881 bp, 111 predicted proteins | sample MGYA00242489_ERZ504515 | MGnify/ENA primary metagenome ERZ504515 (study PRJEB26092, sample SAMD00036237) | human gut metagenome | host: Homo sapiens | study: EMG produced TPA metagenomics assembly of... | reverse complement strand
GGTTTTCGAAAAGGGTGTATCGTTTGGAAATACGTTTTTGTAAAAGCCGTTTACAATCCCCGATACTTGGGAACTTCGGAAACCTGGAACATCGAAGGAATTCAGAAGTTCGATGGTACTTGAATCAGGGGAAAATGGAAGACAGGATATGCTTATCATCAGGGAACGGTATGGACGTTCCCTCTGGGAGCTTATTATCTTGCATATCTGAAGGTGAATCAGTACAGCCCGGAAGCAAAAAAAATCGTGAGAGAGCAGCTTGAGGTTATGGAAGCAGCCATGAGAGAGGGCTGTATCGGACAGCTTCCGGAAATCTATGACGGTGAAAATCCTACAAGGTCAAAGGGATGCTTTGCCCAGGCATGGAGCGTGGGAGAGATCCTGAGAGTATATGAAGCACTGGAAAAACTCTGAACATAGAATGAATAGAAAAGAGGAGACAGTTATGGAGAAATTATTAGAGCAGGTATTACAGGAAAGATATCACAAAACCATCAGGGAAGCCTCCAGTCAGGAGATTTATACAGCGCTTCTTCTGATCACAAAAGATAAAATGAAACATATGAAGCGGAATGAAGGAAAGAAAAAGCTGTATTATATTTCAGCAGAATTCCTTATTGGAAAGCTTCTTTCCAACAATCTGATCAATCTTGGTATGTTTGAAGAGACAAGAGAGGTTCTGGAAAAGAACGGTCATCACCTTACGGATATTGAAGAGATTGAACAGGAGCCTTCTCTTGGAAACGGCGGCCTTGGACGTCTGGCAGCGTGTTTCCTGGATTCTATAGCAACTCTGGGATTGAACGGAGACGGTGTGGGATTAAATTATCATGACGGTCTGTTTCGTCAGACTTTTGTGGACCATAAGCAGAAGGAAGAAAAGAATCCATGGATTACAGAGGATTCCTGGCTTACAAGAACAGAAACAACTTTCCAGGTTCCTTTTAAGGATTTTACCCTGACCTCTGTCATGTATGACATTGAAATTCCGGGATATAAAAACAACTGCAACCGCCTGCATCTTTTTGACACAGACACTGTGGATGAAAGTATCATCGGCGACGGTATCAGCTTTGACAAAAACGATATCAAAAAGAACCTGACCCTGTTCCTTTATCCGGATGACAGTGATGAGGCAGGCCAGCTTCTGCGTATTTACCAGCAGTATTTTATGGTCAGCAATGCCGCGCAGCTGATCCTGAAAGAAGCAGAGGACAACGGTTACGATCTCTACAGACTCTACGACCACGTAGCAATCCAGATCAACGATACTCACCCCACCATGGTGATTCCGGAGCTGATCCGTCTTCTTATGGAAAAAGGCTTCAACATGGATACAGCTGTTGACGTTGTGAGAAAGACCTGCGCTTATACCAACCATACCATTCTTGCAGAGGCTCTGGAAAATGGCCGGTTGCATATCTTGAAAAGGTGGTTCCTCATCTTATGCCTGTGATCCGTGAGCTGGATGCCCGTGTGAGAAAGGACTACAGCGACGAGCGCGTTGCTATTATAGATAAGGATGACCGTGTGCATATGGCGCATATTGATATTCATTACGGATATGCGGTAAACGGTGTGGCTGCCCTTCATACTGAGATCCTGAAGGAATCTGAGCTGAAACCGTTCTACGATATTTATCCGGAAAAATTCAATAATAAAACAAATGGAATCACTTTCCGCAGATGGCTGAAGCACTGCAACCATGATCTGGCAGCTTATCTGGAAGAGCTGATCGGCGGAGAATATCTTGAGGATGCCACAAAGCTTGAAAAAGCTTCTGGACTATAAAGATGATGAGACTGTACTGAAAAAACTCTGTCAGATCAAAATGCATTCCAAGGAAGAGCTGAGAGATCATCTGAAAATGACTCAGAATGTGGAGATCGACCCAAATGCGGTTTGATATCCAGATCAAGCGCCTCCATGAGTATAAGAGACAGCAGATGAACGCACTTTATGCAATTTATAAATATAAGGAGATCAAAAAAGGAAATCTTCCGAAACGTCCGTTGACAATGATCTTCGGGGCAAAAGCAGCTCCGGCATATACCATTGCCAAGGATATTATTCATCTGATCCTGTGCCTGCAGGAGCTGATCGAAAAGGATCCTGATGTAAATAAATACATGAAGATCGTTATGGTAGAAAACTACAATGTAACCAAGGCAGAAAAGCTGATTCCTGCCTGCGATATTTCCGAGCAGATCTCTCTTGCTTCCAAGGAGGCCTCAGGAACCGGAAATATGAAGTTTATGCTGAACGGCGCAGTGACGCTGGGAACAGAGGACGGCGCAAATGTGGAGATCCATCAGCTTGTAGGAGACGAGAATATTTATATTTTCGGAAAACGTTCTGAGGATGTGATCCGTCTTTACGAAGAGGGAACCTACAGTGCGGAGACTCTTTATCAGGAAGATAAACTGATCCGTGAGTTGGTTGATTTTATTAAGGGAGAAGAGCTGGAAGCGATGGAGATATGGAAAATCTGGAAAGACTGTATAAGGAAATCCGCTCCAAAGACTGGTTTATGGCCCTTCTGGATGTAAAAGAATATATTGAAACAAAAGAAAAAATGCTGGCAGATTATGAGGATGAGGCAGCATGGTCAAGAAAAGCTCTGGTAAACATTGCAAAGGCCGGATACTTTTCTGCGGACCGTACCATTGCCGAGTACAATCGCGATATCTGGAAGCTGTCATAAAGAGGTATATTATGAAAGAATCAGGAATTTTGATGCCGGTGTCAGCTCTTCCCTCCAGTACAGGAGTGGGAGAGCTGGGAGCTGACACCTTTCGGTTTATTAAAAATCTGAAACATTCAGGAGTAAAGATATGGCAGATACTTCCCCTGAATCCTGCAGGCTATGGAAACTCTCCGTATCAGCCTTATTCCTCCTGTGCGGGAGATGAAATCTACATCAGTCTGGAAGAGCTGTATAAGCAGGGACTTCTGAAAGTTTTGCCGGAGGTTTTCGCAAAAATGCGGCAAAGGTGGACTATCAGGCGGTGAGAGAATGGAAGGAGCCTTATCTCCGGGAAGCCTGCAGCAATTTTCAGGAAACAGAGGATTATCAGAGGTTTGTGGAGCAGCCTGGGTAAAAACCTATGGAATGTTTCGCGCCTTAAAAAAAGAAAATGGAAACCGCTGCTGGAATGAGTGGAAAGATGAGGATAAGAGCTGGCCGGAAACAGGGGCAGAGGTTCCGGATCATATAAAGGAAGAGGTTTACTACCAGATGTTCCTTCAGTATGTTTTTTTACTGTCAGTGGATGGCAGTAAAAAAAGCTGCCAATGATGCTGGGATCCGGATTATGGGAGACGTGCCTTTTATGTGGGAGTGGATTCTGTGGATGTGTGGGCAGGTAAGGACAACTTCCTTCTGGATACAGACGGCCGTCCCATCTTTATTGCAGGAGTTCCGCCTGACTATTTCAGCGCCACAGGACAGAGATGGGGAAATCCCATTTATGACTGGGATTATCTCAAAAAAAATGATTATCAGTTCTGGCTTGACCGGATCGGGTACAGCAGCAGATTGTTTGATATGATCCGTATTGATCATTTCCGGGCTTTTGACACCTTTTGGAAAATTCCGGCAACCTGTCCTACAGCCATTGAGGGAGAATGGATCGAGGCTCCCGGCTATGAGGTGCTTGATATGCTTACAGAAAAGCTTCCGGATGTGGAACTGATCGCAGAGGATCTGGGAGATCTCCGCCCGGAAGTCCTTACCTTAAAAGAACATTATCATCTGAAGGGAATGAAGGTTCTGGAATTTGTCCTGGATACTTCAGGCAAATATGCAGTGGACAGCTTCTCGGATGAGGAAAACATGATCGTCTATACAGGAACCCATGATAACAGTACACTGATGGAATGGTATCAGGAGCTCAGTGTTCCGTCCAGAAGAAAGATACGCCGTTTCCTGAAAAGGCAGGGGATGAAAAACGGTTCTGTACAGGACAGGCTTCTGGAATATACCTGGAGAAGCAAAGCAGAGTACGCAATTGTTCCTCTTTCTGATATTCTTGGAATGGGAAAAGAAGCACGACTGAACACTCCGGGTACCGTAGGAAGTCCAAACTGGGAATGGAGGATGCCGGACGGGGACAGGATAGAAGCAGGCCTTAAAAAATATGCCGGACATTTATCATCTATAAATCTATAGAAAGAATAAGCGTACAACCATCATTTCTGGCGGTCATACGCTTATTATACGAGGAAATAACATATGGAATTTACCGGGGTTTATCATAAAACTTCAGAGCAGATGAGCTATCCGTACAATGAAAACCAGCTGATTGTGAACATAAAAACCGGTTATGATGTCAAACGGGTATTCATACATTATGGAGACCGTTTGATGCAGGTATTCTGGGCGGAAAAGAAAAATGGACAGGAAAACGGGAAGAAATCTGCTACAAAAAGCGGCTGAAGCATCAGCTCTGGTGGACAACCACCCTTGTGCCGCAGTATAAAAGATGTAAATATTATTTTGAGCTTCAGACAGACAAGGAAACCTGGTATTATTTTGAGGACGGATTTCTGACAGAGGAGCAGCTGCATATGGATGGAAGAATGCTTCAGTGTTTTATTGTTCCCTGGATGAACCCGTCAGATCTGAACAGAACGCCGGAATGGGTGAACGATACGGTATGGTATCAGATTTTTCCGGACAGGTTCTGCAATGGAACACCGGAGAAAAATACAGAGGATATCCTTCCATGGAGAACCGGACCGGTTACCAACAGAGAACGGTATGGGGGGAATCTTTCCGGAATCCGTCAGAAGCTGGATTATCTGAAGGAGCTGGGAATCAATGGAATATATCTGAATCCCATTATGAAGGCAGAATCCAATCACAAATACGATACAACAGATTATGAAAAGATCGATCCGGTCTTTGGAGATGAGAAGGAGTTCTCTCTTCTGGCAAAGGAAGCTCACGATCACGGCATCCGTGTGATGGTGGACGCAGTATTTAACCATTGCGGGCCCAAATTTGCTCCCTGGCTGGACGTGCAGGAAAAGGGACAGGCTTCCGAATATGCAGACTGGTTTATGATCAATGACTGGAGTGACCTTAAGAAAAAGGCAGATACCAGGGATGGACGATTTTATTCCTTTGCCTTTGCGGACGGAATGCCAAAGCTGAATACCAATAACGAAAAAGTGCAGGAGTATTTCTGTAATCTCTGTGAAAGCTGGATCCGTGACTATGGCATTGACGGTATCCGCTTTGATGTTGGAAATGAGATTTCCCACAGCTTTCTCAAAAAAATGAGAGAGCGGGTGAAGAAACTGAAGCCGGATATTTATCTTCTTGGCGAGATTTGGCATGACGCAAGCCAGTGGCTTATGGGAGACGAGTATGATTCTGTTATGAATTATCCTCTGATGAGCGGCATCCATGACTTTTTTATTGATCAGACAATGACAAAACATGACTTTGAATATATGGCCAATCACTGTTATACTATGTACATGCAGCAGTGCAACAATATACTTTTTAATCTTCTGGATTCCCATGATACGGAGAGACTGATGAACCGTTTTCATGATCTGGATATCTTTTATCAGCATCTTGCAGTGTTGTTTACCATGCCGGGAAGCCCCTGTATTTACTATGGAACAGAAATTGCAATGGAGGGCGGACACGATCCGGACTGCAGAAGATGCATGCCCTGGCAGGAACTGGATTCAGAGGAAAACAGACAGCGTATAGCAGAAATGAAAAAACTGATTTCCCTGAGAAAGCAGGAGCCTTCCTTTAAAAGCCTGTACTTTCATTTTCCGGGAAACTATCAGGAGAAGCGCTGTGTGGAATATATTAAGCTGGATGAACAGAATCAGAAAACGGAAGTGCTGTTGAACTGTTCAGAGGATTCTATAAAAGTGGAAGAACAGGGAGAAATCCTTTTTGCCCGTGGCTATATGAATGGAAGCCTTGCAAAAAACGGAACTCTCATACGAAGGATTTAACAGGAGGAAATGGATATGAACAATAAAAAATGGTGGCAGAATTCTGTGGTTTACCAGATTTATCCCCGAAGCTTTCAGGACAGTAACGGAGACGGGATCGGCGACATCCAGGGAATTATAAAAAGACTGGACTATCTTCAGGAGCTTGGCATTGACGCATCTGGCTGTCTCCGGTGTGCAGATCTCCCCAGGATGACAACGGTTATGATATTTCCGATTATCAGGATATTGACCCCATGTTCGGAAATCTTGATGACATGGAGCAGCTGATCTCTGAGGCAAAAAAGAGAAATATCCGTATTATTATGGATCTGGTGCTGAATCATTCCTCTGATGAACACCGTTGGTTTACTGAAGCAAAAAAAAGCAAGGACAATCCTTATCATGATTACTATGTATGGCGCGATGGTGAAGAGGGCGTTTATCCAAATGATATGGGCTCTGCATTCGGAGGCCCGGCCTGGGAGTGGGTGCCTGAGTTAAAGCAGTATTATTTTCATCAGTTTTCCGTAAAGCAGCCGGATCTGAACTGGGAAAATCCTAAGGTCAGAAGAGAAATCTATGATATGATCCTCTGGTGGATGGACAAAGGTGTTGGCGGCTTCCGTCTGGACGTGATCGACCAGATTGCCAAGGAGCCGGATCTTAAGATTACTAATAACGGACCGAGACTTCACGAGTTTATTCAGGAATTAAGCAGAGAAACCTTCCAGAAAGGAGATCTGATCACAGTTGGAGAGGCCTGGGGAGCAGATATTGACAGGGCAAAGCTTTACAGTAAGCCGGACGGAAGCGAGTTTTCCATGGTGTTCCAGTTTGAGCATATGATGCTGGATCAGGAACCGGGAAAAGAAAAATGGGATTTCTGTCCCCTGCCTTTTGTGAAGCTGAAGAAATGCCTGGAAAAATGGCAGAAAGAGCTTCACGGCTGCGGATGGAACAGCCTTTTCTGGGATAATCACGGCCTTCCGAGAATCGTATCCCGCTGGGGCAATGACAGAGAATACAGAGTGGAGGCTGCAAAAATGCTGGCGACTGTTCTTCATGGAATGGAAGGAACTCCCTATGTGTATCAGGGAGAGGAGCTGGGTATGACAAATGTGCGCTTTGATTCCATTGAACAGTATCAGGATATAGAGATCCGAAACATGTACAGGGAGCGGTTGGAAAAGGGATATGCAGAGAAAGACATTATGGAATCCATCTATGCAAAGGGCCGTGACAATGCCAGAACTCCCATGCAGTGGGACGATACAGAAAATGCAGGCTTTACAACAGGAACTCCATGGCTGGGCGTGAATCCCAACTATACAGAAATAAATGCCCGAAGCCAGCTTCAGGATGAAAACTCTGTTTTTCATTATTATAAAAAGCTGATTCATCTTCGCAAAGAAAACAGCATTTTTGTTGACGGTGATTTTACCCTGCTGCTGCCGGAAGACGAAAATATTTTTGCTTATGTGCGGGAATATGAGGGCAGGAAGCTGCTGGTGGCAGCCAATTTTACAGATAAAGAGGTGGAGTGTCCGCTGTTAAAGGAGTGGGGAGTGCCTGCAGACGAGGATGGCGCCGCTAAGAGCCGGGACAATGGAGTGAAGCTTTTGATTCACAACTACAATGATCTGCCTTCCCAGCAGAAGCTGAGACCCTACGAAGCGATGATATGGGAGAAAGCAGAGACAGGAACTGAGATCTGATTTATGGAAAAATGGTTGTTATTATGTTGACAGAAATACCAATGGCAAACCTTTCGCCCGAATGTTTTTTATGAATCCTGGCTGTTTATCTGACAGGATAGATGCGGGAGGTTTCGGGAAATCCGGCAGAAATATAAAAGCTCAAAATGCAGTAATAGGGCAGGATTCCTAAGAATTTCACCCCAAAACTTGACACAGAGCCCAAATATAAAGCTGATATTGACAGGCTGCAGACAAATAGTTTACTTTGATTTTTGATAAGGTGCCTAGAAAACACCCCCGGGAATCTCCCGGGGGTGAAATTATATCAGGATTAGTTTGTGATAACAAGTTCAGTTTCTTTGTCAAAGAAGTGAGCTTTGTCCATATCAAAGTCGAAGCTGATAGGATCGCCGGTTTTAGCTGTTGTACGAGGATCAACACGAGCTGTGATCTGAGTTCCGTTTACATCGAAGTACAGGAATACTTCTGCTCCGAGAAGCTCGTATACTTTAACGATAGAGGACATGGAACCGTTAGCGGAATCTGCAACGTCCTCAGGACGGATACCCATAACAACTGTTTTGCCTACATAGCCTTTATCTTTGAGAACTTTTGCTTTTTCTGCCGGAATCACAACCTCGTCATTGCCGATCTTAGCAACCAGATCAGAACCGTTTTCTTTGATCTCAGCGTCAAGGAAGTTCATCTGCGGAGATCCCATGAATCCTGCTACGAACAGGTTGCCTGGTTTCTGATACAGGTTCTGAGGTGTATCTACCTGCTGAACAACACCATCTTTCATAACAACGATTCTGGTACCAAGAGTCATAGCCTCTGTCTGGTCATGTGTTACATAGATGATAGTAGCGCCCAGTCTCTGATGGATCTTGGAGATCTCAATACGCATCTGTACACGAAGTTTTGCATCCAGGTTGGAAAGAGGCTCGTCCATAAGGAATACCTTAGGATTACGAACGATTGCACGACCCATGGCAACACGCTGTCTCTGACCACCGGAAAGAGCTTTCGGTTTACGGTCAAGAAGTTTCTCAAGGTCAAGGATTCTTGCAGCTTCACGAACCTGTTTGTCAATCTGATCCTTCGGAACCTTGCGGAGCTTCAGACCAAATGCCATATTATCATAAACAGTCATGTGAGGATACAGAGCGTAGTTCTGGAATACCATTGCGATATCGCGATCCTTCGGCTCTACATCATTCATAACTTTGTCGCCGATTTTAAGAGTACCGCCGGAAATCTCCTCAAGACCTGCGATCATACGAAGAGTTGTGGATTTTCCACATCCGGATGGTCCTACAAAGATGATAAATTCTTTATCTTCAATTTCAAGGTTGAAATCCTTAACAGCCTCAAAGCCGTTCGGATAGGTTTTGTTAATGTGCTCTAATGATAAACTTGCCATTTTAATTTCCCTCCAGGTAATATTTGTAAAATATAGTTTTGCTCTTGTTTCGAACTGTACTCAGTATAACGAAAAGCTATAAAATGTACCAGAGAAGATCCTACAAATATTTCAGAGGTTTGTTGACAGATTGACGAAAAGAACAGAAAGATCAGTCATTTTGCTACACCATTTCCATCTGTATTCTGCGTTCGTTCAGGAACATTCCCTGAAGCGCTTTTGCGTGGAAGCGTCTCTGGAACAGGTCGCATTTGCAGAGAAACAGATAGTAGACATTCAGGCCGCAGTCGTTCATGGTTTCAAAATTACCCTGGCCTTTTGCAAGAATCACATCTGCCTGTTCCAGAAGCGTCCGGGCTTCATTGCTGAGTCCAGGGAACCAGGTTCCGCCTACGTTGCTTCCGTTTCCAGTTACTTTTACAATATCAGTAAGTCCGATTTCTTCAGCATCTTCCATGGTTGCATCATTGACAACAGGATATCCCCGTACAATGACGGTAATATTCAGCTGGGGATATTTTTCTTTCAAAATTTTAACGGCAAGTTTATCAAGAACAATTTCTCCGCAGTTATCAGTAAGATAAACAAGAGTTTTAGCTGTGGAGAGATCTGTTTGGAAGTTGGCGTATTCCGTCTGGCTCAGAGGTTCCTGATTTTCATTTTCCAGAAGCTTAAGCATTGTTTCCTGACTTACATTTTCCAAAGCTGCAAAATCAATATAGTTTCCAATGCGGGCATAGAGAAGCGCTGTTTCCAGAGGGTCTGCGGAAGTACGGATTTTTTCCTCAACAGAAGCTTCCACATTCAGCATAAGCTGGTTGAATTCTTTTTTTATTTCCGTGTAATCTTCAGCAGGACAATTCCAGAATTCGCTGTAGAGCTTTTTGATCTCAACAGAAAGGCTGGGAGAGCAGTCCTGTTCCTCGGCACTGGAAAGAATTGACATGACCTTTTTCATATATTCGGTTTTCTTATCCATGTCTGGAAATTTCCGGATTTTTTCTTCCTGTTTATTTACTGCACAGCACATGCAATAGGGATTTAATTTCATTTGTAGTCCTTTCCGCCCGGATTCAGGGGCCAGTGTGATAAAAATATTATAGGACACAGGGAGAAACCGGGCAAGAGGGAGATGGTGAATTTCATAAAAGCTTACAGGGAGGAACTGAATAAGAAGCTTCAGAGAGACAGCTTTATAAGAATTTACAGAAAGACAAATGAATAAGAAACTATAGTGAGATGACGCTGCAATATTTATAAGAATCTACGGAAAGACAATGGAATCATAATCCACAGACAGAAAGCATTCTATGAGTATCCAGTGTGACAGACACAGAAGCTACATGATGCAGAAACAGCTCAGGAATCACCCGGGAAAACAGATGCTCCCGGGCAATTCTTTCCTGTATATTCGGTGGTGGTTAAATAACAGGCATGATAATTCAGGCTTTTATACTGCGCCTGCGTTGATACCGGGCCAGAAGATCTTCTTCCCTGAAATCTCCCGGATTATCGGAAACGTCACTGTGATACAGGATCCAGTCACTTACATTCTCCATAAACCAGCCTTGTTTTTGAGAGAATTTATGATCTGACAAAAGCTGCCATGTGTCTGACCGGTCTCGTTATCACAGTAGACCAGGGCATTGGTTTCATCGGAAATTCTCTGGAATCTCATACGGGAAAAGGCATTGTTCAGTGTGGAATAAATACTTTCCGAATTATATTTCTGTTCCGTTTCTATTTTATGATTATCCATACGAATCAGCATTTTCAGCATAACATCGCCTCCTGTTGTAGTTGATTTCAGCAAAGAAAAATCTCCTGTTTTGCGCAAAACGGGATGTTATGATGTCTGCAGAGGATCAAGCATGATTACCTTTACTGCCTGTAAAAAGTATAGCATCTAAAGAAGGGGACAACAAGAAAAATCGTTCGACAAATTCTTTGATTTATGCAGTTTCAGGGAAATTGAACTTCTGTTTTGCCACTATACGGCCTGCGTTATTTACGGTTTGGAGCTGCCGTTGTACCCGGAATATTCAGAATTGCTTCTTTTCCGATTCCTTTAATAAGGCAAAGATATGGTTTAGGCTGCTTACAGAAATCAGGAAAAGTCAGTGATTTTATTATTTATGAAATCAATTATTGTTGCCTTAAAAGAATGGTTGGATTATAATATACAAGACAGACAATTTATCATATTTTATCGGGGAATGAATGTCTCCCTAAGTAGTTCACACTTAAACCGCTTATAAAAGCTGATGACTTCTGCAATAAATATAAGGCAGAGGTGTCGGCTTTTTGTTATTGAGGAGGAATTTATGTTATTAAGTATTTCATTAATTTTACTGGTTGGTATGTCCATGAGCTGGATATGCCGGAAAATAAAACTTCCGGGTTTACTGGGAATGCTGGTTACCGGTATTGTTCTTGGCCCATACATGCTTGATTTGTTAGACGAAAGTATCCTGGCATATCGTCAGAATTACGGAAAATTGCCTGATCATTATTCTGACCAGAGCGGGCCTGGGGCTTGATCTGTCAGGGCTGAAAAAAATCGGAAGACCGGCAGTGCTGATGTGTTTTGTTCCTGCAAGTCTGGAAATCCTTGGAATGATACTGCTGGCCCCAAAGCTTATGGGGCTGACTGTTCTGGAGGCAGCCATTATGGGGGCTGTACTGGCGGCAGTTTCTCCTGCAGTTGTTGTACCGAGAATGGTTAGGCTTATGGATGAGGGATATGGTGTAAATAAGGGAATCCCACAGCTGATCCTGGCAGGCGCATCTGTGATGATGTGTATGTGATTGTTTTGTTTTCAACCTTTACAGGAATGATGCAGGGTGAAAGCGCTTCCGTGACAAGCTTTCTTAACGTTCCGGTTTCTATATTTCTGGGGGTTGTGCTTGGACTGCTGCTCGGTACCTTTTTTGCGTACTATTTAAAAAAGTACACCTTAGGGATACAGCTAAAGTACTTATCATATTAAGTGTTTCTTTCCTTCTTGTAGTGATAGAAGACCATCTCAATACACCAATTACATTTTCAGCGCTGATCGCAATTATGTTTATTGGAATCGGACTGCAGAAGAAGAGAGAAGCTGTTGCGAAAAGACTTTCTGTTAAATATGGAAAACTTTGGGTAGGGGCAGAAGTATTTTTATTTGTTTTGGTCGGCGCTACTGTAAATATTGAATATTTTGGAAAAGTGGGTGTTCAGGCACTTGCAGTAATCCTGGGAGCACTGGTATTCAGAATGCTTGGTGTGTTTATATGTTTGCCTGGAACAGACCTTACAGGCCGGGAGAAAATGTTCTGTATGCTGGCCTACACGCCAAAGGCTACGGTTCAGGCTGCCATTGGCGGAATCCCCCTTTCCCTTGGATTTGCCTGTGGTGATATGGTGCTGACAGTGGCAGTGCTGGCGATTGTACTGACAGCGCCGCTTGGGGCGCTTGCAATAGATTCGTTGTATAAAAAATGGCTGGTAAGGTAGAGGCGCACATCCCATCACCTTTTCCCCTTTCCTTTCATAAAATAAGGAGAAGGAAAAAGGAGTATCGCAAATATGAAAATCAAAAAAAGATTGACAGCGGCAGCCCTTGCCGTCCTTCTGGCAGTGACTGCTCTGCCTGCTGCTGTTATGGCAGAGGAGAAAGATGATAAAAAACAACTGACAAAGGTGACTTTAAATGAGGTTGCCCATTCTATTTTTTACGCGCCTCAGTATGTTGCCATTGAAAAAGGTTATTTTGCAGACCAAGGGCTGGAGGTGGAGCTGGTAACAGGTTTTGGAGCAGATAAGGTTCTGACAGCTCTGATCTCAGGAGAGGCGGATATCGGATTTATGGGAGCGGAGGCCTCCATTTACGCATATCAGGAAGGCGCCACAGACCCGGCGGTGAACTTTGCGCAGCTGACTCAGAGGGCGGGAAATTTCCTGGTGGCAAGGGAAGAGATGCCGGATTTTCAGTGGAGTGATCTGAAGGGCAAGAAAGTGCTTGGGGGACGAAAGGGCGGTATGCCGGAAATGGTTTTTGAGTATATTCTGAAACAAAACGGACTTGACCCGCAGAAGGATCTTTCCATTGATCAGAGTATTGATTTCGGTTCTACGGCAGCAGCTTTTGCAGGGGATGACTCTGCGGATTTTACAGTAGAGTTTGAGCCTTCTGCTACAGCTCTGGAAAAGGAGGGAACCGGTCATGTGGTTGCTTCGCTTGGGGTGGAGTCCGGATATGTGCCTTATACTTCTTACAGCGCAAAAACCAGCTATCTGAAAGAGTATCCGGATGTAATACAGAAGTTTACAAATGGTCTTCAGATGGGAATGGAGTTTGTGCGGGAGCATACACCGGAGGAGATCGCGCAGGTGATTGCGCCTCAGTTCCGGACTGATATGGAAACGCTTACAACTATTGTAAAACGTTATCATGAACAGGATACCTGGAAAGAAAATCTTATATTTGAAAAGGAAAGCTTTGAGCTTTTGCAGGATATTCTGGAGGATGCAGGGGAACTAAGCAGGAGAATGCCCTATGAAAAGCTTGTTACAGTGGAATATGCGGAAAAAGCAGCAGAATGACAGAAATCTGCGATTTTTGATATTGACACTTTTTTTCTCCTGTGACACTATTAAATAAGAAAACGGAAGGAGAAAATATGTCGGACAAAAGACAATGCGGTGTGCTGCTGCCTGTCAGCAGCCTGCCGTCAAAATATGGAATCGGATGTTTTTCAAAAAGCGCCTATGATTTTGTAGACGCATTGAAGGTGGCAGGACAGAGCTGCTGGCAGATTCTGCCTCTGGGTCCTACCAGCTATGGTGATTCGCCTATCAGTCATTTTCCACCTTTGCAGGCAATCCTTATTTTATCAGTCTGGAAGACTGATCGAAGAGGGAGTTCTCACGCAAAGGAGTGTGACGCAGTGGATTTTGGCAGTGATCCTGCAGTGTGGATTATGCGAAGCTGTATAAGGGCCGGATTATTCTTCTTCGAAAGGCTTATGAGCGCAGTAATGTGGGGGAAAACGAGGAATTCAGACGCTTTCAGGAAGAAGAAGACTGGTGGCTGAAGGACTATGCGCTTTTTATGGCTGTGAAGCAGAGATTTGAGGGAAAGCCCTGGAGTGAATGGGCGGAGGATATCCGCCTCAGATGGCAGAATGCTCTGGATTATTACAGACGTGAGCTGTACTTTGAAATTGAATTTCAGGAGTATATGCAGTTTAAATTCAGGCAGCAGTGGATGAAGCTGAAAGCCTATGCCAATAAACAGGGAATTGAGATCATTGGAGATATTCCCATTTATGTTGCCATGGACAGTGCAGATACCTGGGCAAACCCGTGGCTGTTTAAGCTGGATGAAAATAATTGCCCCACACAGGTTGCCGGTTGTCCTCCGGACGGTTTTTCAGCAACGGGACAGCTTTGGGGGAATCCCCTTTATAACTGGGAGGTGCACAGAAACTCCGGATTTGAGTGGTGGATCAAACAGATCGAAAACTGTTTCCGCCTTTATGATGTAGTAAGAATCGACCATTTCCGTGGATTTGATGAGTATTATGCAATTCCTTATGGGGATAAAACTGCGGAACATGATGGTGGGAAAAAGGACCGGGCATTGATTTGTTCCGGGCAGTTTCTGTAAGGCTGGGGGCAAGAAAAATTATTGCGGAAGATCTGGGATATATGACAGATTCTGTGAAGCGTCTTGTAGAGGAAAGCGGCTATCCCAATATGAAGGTTATTGAGTTTGCTTTTGATGAAAGAGACACAGGAAATGCAAGCGATTACCTTCCTCATAATTATCCGGAAAACTGCGTGGTTTATACAGGTACACATGACAACGAAACGCTATTGTCCTGGTTCCGGGATATTACGCCCAAAGAACGCAGACAGGTAAGAGAATATCTGAATAATTTTTACGGTTCAGACCGGGAAATCTGTCAGGATCTGATCTGTCTTGTTATGAGAAGTGTGGCAAAGCTCTGTGTAATTCCCATGCAGGACTATCTGTATCTGGACAATTCCGCCCGGATGAACCAGCCTTCCACACTGGGAAATAACTGGAAGTGGAGACTGATCCCGGGACAGTTTACAGAAAACCTTCAAAAAGAAATGAAAGTGCTTGCAAAAAGATACGGCAGGCAGTAGGATGCGGTGCAAAAAAAGCCTACGGAATGTTCCGAAGGCTTTTTACCGTAAGCAGATAACGGGAATCGAACCCGCCTCCCCAGCTTGGGAAGCTGGTGTTCTACCGATGAACTATATCTGCATGAATTTATTATAGCACCGGAGTTTTTTTGATTCAAGAAAAATTCAGAAAATACTTTGAGAAAAGTTGGGTTTTGTTACTGGGCACAGGTTACATCCTGCGAGATGTTTTGGCTCTGCATATAAAAGTCCCGGGGCATACAGGGAAAAATGCCATTACCGAAGGTGACTCAGAATGCATTTTGATTCATACTTCAGACAATTTAAAAGTATTGTCCTGTATGGAAGCTTGCAGGCAGAAGGCGGATATGATCAGAAGAGTATCCGGAAATACCTGAAAATGAAAGGGAGAGAAAATGAAAAAGGAAGTGAATCATGCCATACGGAAACGGTTTAATGAAGTGATCTATCATGTTGCGCGTTATATGGAAATTCTGCTGTCTGTTGTGATTCTGGGAGTGATCGCACTGGTCGGTATCCGGTTGGTCTGTGATGTGACGAGCAGAGAAATCCTCAGTATGAATGTGGATTTCTTTACGGAATTTCTTGCAAATGCGCTGTCTCTTGTTGTTGGAGTGGAGTTTGTAAAAATGCTCTGCAGACATTCTGCTCAGACCGTTGTGGAGGTTCTTATGTTTGCAACAGCAAGGCAGATGGTAGTAGAGCATCTGAGAACCTGGGAGACGCTGATAGGAGTGATCGCCATTGGGATTTTATTTGCGATCCGCAAGTTTCTGATGACAGAAGTAGACGACATGGTGTACCATGAGAGAAATAAAAGAAAAGAGGAAAAACAATCATGAAAATAGGATTTATCGGATGCGGAAACATGGCTTCAGCTATGATCGGCGGAATTTTGAAAAAGGGAATTGTAAAAAAAGAAGAGATCATTGTGTCTAATCTTACAGAGGCAGGGTCAAGACGGAGCCGTGAAAAGCTGGGTGTGGAGACAACTATGGACAACCGTCAGGTGGTTACACAGGCAGAAATTGTATTTCTTGCAGTAAAGCCACAGTTTTATGAAGAGGTTCTCACAGAGATCAAAGATCTTTTGACAGAAAAGCATATTCTGGTGGGAATTGCCCCGGGTAAAACACTGAAATGGTTGGAAGATACCTGTGGCTGCCCGGTAAAAACAGTACGTCTGATGCCAAATACTCCGGCTCAGGTGGGCGCAGGCATGACAGCAGGCTGCTGCAACGACCGGGTAACGGAGGAGGAAGCGCAGAAGATCAGAGAGATTGCAGAAAGCTTTGGAAGATTTGAATTTATTCCGGAGAGACTGATGGATGCGTTCAGCGCAGTATGCGGATGTTCACCGGCTTATGTATTTATGTTTATTGAGGCGATGGCAGACGCTGCAGTTGCTCAGGGGCTTCCAAGAAGTCAGGCGTATTCTTTTGCGGCGCAGGCAGTGATGGGAAGCGCAAATGGTACTGGAAACAGGAAGGCATCCTGCTGAACTGAAAGACATGGTATGCTCTCCGGCGGGAAGTACCATTGAGGGAGTTCGGATTCTGGAAGATAAGGGAATGAGAAGCGCTGTGTTTGAGGCTCTTACAGGGGCGGCAGAAAAAGGAAAACGTCTGTAAAATAAAATATCAGGATTTATTTTTTGTAAAATTGTGTTAAAGAACAGAATGTGCTAAACTATTTCCTGTAAGGGAGGTTTAGCACATGTTTTTTATTCAGAAACTTCTTGAACAGTCTATGAGGCTGGAAAATAGCAGGAAGCTGGCAATACGGATTGTGGGGAAGCTTCTGGGGATCATTCCGGTATTTTGCAGCAGATATCTGGAAAAAAGGCTGACAAGCGGAAAGTGGAATCCTGCAAAAAAGTGGAGAAAAGCGCGGCCGTGTATAAAGAGAAGGCGCAGAAGAAAAAATAACTGTCCATAAAAAGAGGAGGATTATTTTTCTGTAAGACCGCGGCTTAAAGTACTGTTGTGGTATCTGACAGAGAAGGTAACATCTTCACCGAACCAGTCAGGAGGACAGTAGGATTCTGCTTCTTCCTGAGAGGAAAATTCTACTTCAGCCAGAAGAAGCCCTTCGTATTCCTGATGAAACACATCAAGCTCAATAGTCAGCCTGTTTTTTTCCGGGATAAGGTATCTCGTTTTTGAGATTACAAGTCCGTCAGCCTTGGGTTTCAGGTGAAGATAGGCATCTTTAGTCAGAGGAAGATTGTATTCTTCCCGTGTCATGAATCCCTTTGATTTATAAGTAAGATAATATTCGTCGTCCTGTCTGCGGATGCGTACAACCGGTTCGGTACAGAGGTAGCCCTGCTCAATTTCATGACAGGGATATTGTGCCAGGTTATCGGGAAACCGGTCTTTTTTATAAGAAATTTTCTTTCTATTTCCATAACATACTCCTTTTGCTTAAATGAAAAATAACTGTAAACGGGAAAGCTTAAATCATTGTAACAATTTCTTCTGTTTGTTTCTGTGCGGCGGGTAAATTGCTCATTTTCCTGTTTTATACTCCAATAAAGCTGCGCGCAGTTTTATGATATGTGTTTTGATATTTTCAGCCGGGGTCAATAATCTGTATTATTATATCATGGGGAGAGCTTTCCGTCACGTGATTTTGCTGATGTTCAACGGACTATAAGTAACCAGCGCAGCCGCCTGCAGGTAATATTCCGCAAGGTATTTTTGGCTGTTTTTGACAAAAATATATATACAGGACAAAATGCATTCCAGATTGTTTTCGTAAAGGGAGATAGCCGAACAATATTTCTTGTATGCCGGTGGAAAAAAGTGGTATACTTACATACATATGGAAAGGGACATGAACCCTGACAGACGGGAGGATTTATTTATGAGCAGAGTATATATTTTTCTGGCAGACGGATTTGAGGATATTGAAGGACTGACTGTTGTGGATCTTATGAGAAGAGCGGGAATTGAGGCGGTTACAGTTTCTATTAAGGAAACAAGGGAGATTACGACTTCACATGGGATTGAGATGAAAACGGATCGTGTTTTTTCAGAAACAGATTTTTCAGATGCAGATATGCTGGTACTTCCGGGAGGAATGCCGGGAACAAAATATCTGGGTGAGCATCAGCCCCTTACAGGCCTTCTCACAGAGTATTATGCAAAAGGCGGAAAGGTTGCAGCCATCTGCGCAGCCCCAAGTGTTTTTGCAAAGCTGGGATTTCTGAAAAACAGAAAGGCGACCTCCTATCCTTCTTTTATGGATCAGCTTGACGGAGCTGAAACCTGTGAGGATCCTGTTGTTGTAGACGGAAATGTGACTACCAGCCGCGGCCTTGGAACTGCGGTTCCTTTTGCTCTCAGCCTGATCGCGCAGCTTGTGGGAGAGGAAAAGCGCAGGAAATCGCAGAATCCATTGTATACAGGGATAGAGGTCTATAAGGGAACATAAAACTGAAAAAAACTCTGGTGTTTTTATGTCAGTTGTGCTATACTTCGATAATGACTGTAATTGTATCTTTTTTTAAGAGGATACACTTGCCTGAAATGCTGAAACACAGGCAAAAATAGAGTAAATTTTAAAAATAGAATCAGAACCTGACAAGTTTAAGGAGGAACAGGAAACATGAGTTTACAGGTAGAAAAAATGGAAAAAAACATGGCGAAACTTACAATTGAGGTTTCCGCTGAAGAATTAGACAAGGCAATGCAGAATGCATACCTGAAAGCAAGAGGCAAAATCTCCATTCCGGGATTCCGTAAAGGCAAAGCTCCGAGAAAAATGATCGAGCAGATGTACGGAAAAGGAATTTTCCTTGAGGACGCTGCAAACGCTCTGATTCCGGAACACTACAGCAAAGCTCTTGAGGAGTGCGACCTTGAGATTGTTTCCCAGCCGGAGATTGACGTAACTCAGGCTGAGCCGGGAAAAGCTTTCATCTTCACAGCAGAAGTAGCTGTAAAACCGGAAGTAACACTTGGCGAGTACAAGGGTGTTGAGGTTCCGAAGTCTGAGACAGAAGTAACAGACGAGGACATTGATGCTGAGATCAAAAAAGAGCAGGAGAAAAACTCCAGAACTGTAACTGTTGAGGATCGCGGAGCAGAGAACGGCGATATCACAACAATCGACTTTGAGGGATTTGTAGACGGCGTTGCTTTTGAAGGTGGCAAAGGAACAGATTATCCGCTGACACTTGGTTCCGGTTCCTTTATTCCGGGATTCGAGGATCAGCTTGTAGGCGCTAAAGCAGGCGATCACGTAGAAGTAAATGTAACTTTCCCTGAGGAATATCAGGCAGCAGAGCTTGCAGGCAAAGCAGCAGTATTCCAGTGCGATGTGAATAAAGTAGAAACAAAAGAACTTCCGGAGCTTGATGACGATTTCGCTCAGGACGTTTCCGAGTTTGACACTCTTGCAGAGTACAGAGAGGACGTTAAGAAAAACCTTACAGAGAAAAAAGAAAAAGAAGCACGCGCAGCAAAAGAAAATGCAGCAGTAGATAAAGCAATTGAGAACGCTGAGATGGAAATTCCGGACGCTATGCTCAACACACAGGTTCGTCAGATGATGAATGACTTTGCATCCAGAATGCAGTCTCAGGGTCTGACTATGGAGCAGTACTTCCAGTTCACAGGAATGACAGCAGAGAAGATGCAGGAAGAGATGAAACCGCAGGCTCTGAAGAGAATCCAGACAAGACTTGTTCTTGAAAAGATCGCAGAGACTGAGAACATTGAGGTTTCTGAGGACGAAGTAAACGAAGAAATCAGCAAGATGGCTGAAATGTACAAAATGGAAGCTGACAAATTAAAAGAGCTTCTTGGAGACCGTGAATTAGAGCAGATGAAGAAAGACATGGCTGTACAGAAAGCAGTTACTCTTGTAGCAGACGAGGCAAAGGAAGCGTAAAAAGCGCAAGCGGACATCTTTTGAATCCACTGTGACGCGACGAATGGAGGCATATATATGAGTTTAGTACCTTATGTCATTGAGCAGACAAGCAGGGGAGAGAGAAGCTACGACATTTATTCAAGACTTCTGAAAGACAGGATTATTTTTCTGGGTGAGGAAGTGAATGACGTAAGCGCCAGTATCATTGTGGCACAGCTTCTGTTTCTGGAAGCAGAGGATCCGGGCAAGGATATTCAGCTTTATATCAACAGTCCGGGAGGTTCTGTTACCGCAGGTATGGCAATTTACGACACCATGAAATACATTAAGTGCGATGTATCCACCATCTGCCTTGGAATGGCAGCCAGCATGGGCGCATTCCTTCTGGCAGGAGGAACAAAGGGCAAGAGATTTGCTCTTCCGCACTCTACCATTATGATTCACCAGCCGTCCGGCGGCGCTCAGGGTCAGGCTACAGAAATCCAGATTGTGGCAGATCACATCGCTCAGACAAAGCGCACCTTAAATGAAATGCTGGCTGAGAATACAGGACAGCCTCTTGAAGTGGTTGAAAAGGATACAGACCGCGACAATTATATGACTGCAGAAGAAGCAAAGGCATATGGTCTGATTGACGGCGTTGTTGAACATAAATAAAAAAGACTAAAGAGAAGACTCCTTTAACAGGGAGTCTTGTCTTGCTTTTATCTCAGCATATCAATATAGAAAGGAATAGAGAAATATCCATGGCAGATAAGATAAGAGAAGGAAAGGTCAGATGCTCTTTTTGTAATAAATCCGAGGATCAGGTACGGAAGCTGATCGCAGGCCCGGAGGGAGTGTTCATCTGTGATGAATGCATCGGAATCTGTGCGGAGATTATGGAAGAGGAGCTGGCCCAGTATGGTCCGGAGGATGATTTTGACACGGATATCAACCTTCTGAAACCAGAGGAAATCCACAAAATCCTGGATGATTATGTAATCGGACAGGAGGATGCAAAAAAAGCTCTGTCTGTGGCAGTTTATAATCATTATAAAAGAATTACCGCAGCAAGAAATCTGGATGTGGAGCTTCAGAAAAGCAATATTCTGATGCTTGGCCCAACAGGTTCCGGAAAAACTCTTCTGGCTCAGACTCTGGCCCGCCTTCTGAACGTTCCGTTTGCAATCGCTGATGCCACCACCCTGACAGAAGCCGGATATGTAGGAGAGGATGTGGAAAATATCCTTCTGAAGATCATCCAGGCAGCTGACTATGACATTGAGCGGGCACAGTACGGAATCATTTATATTGATGAGATTGACAAGATCACCAGAAAAGCTGAAAACGCATCCATTACCCGTGATGTATCCGGAGAGGGTGTACAGCAGGCTCTTCTTAAGATCCTTGAGGGAACTGTTGCCAGCGTTCCGCCTCAGGGAGGAAGAAAGCATCCGCATCAGGAGTTTATTCAGATAGACACAACAAACATCCTGTTTATCTGCGGCGGCGCCTTTGACGGAATCGAAAAGATCATTGAGGCCCGTCAGGATACCAAAGCTATTGGGTTTGGGGCCGAGGTTACGGCAAAAGAGGAAAGAAATGTAGGCGAAGTTCTGAAGCAGGTAATGCCGGAGGATTTTATAAAATTCGGACTGATCCCGGAATTTATCGGACGAGTGCTATTGTTGTCACTCTGGACGGACTGGATGAAAAAGCTCTGATCCGTATCCTCCGTGAGCCGAAAAATTCTCTTACCAAACAGTACCACAAGCTGTTTGAGCTAGATGGAGTAGAGCTTGATTTCCAGGATGAGGCTCTGGAGCTGGTGGCAAAAAAATCTCTGGAAAGAAAAACAGGCGCCAGAGGACTTCGCTCCATTATGGAAACATCCCTGATGGATCTGATGTATAAGGCGCCTTCAGACAATACAATCCGTAAGGCAATTATTACAAAAGAGGCTGTTGAAGGAACAGGAGAGCCGGAGATCATTTATGGAGAAGCCCCGGCAGCACAGCCTTCCGCGAGAAGAAATTCACGTTCCAGGAAAAAGGGCAAACCGGAAACAGCCTGAGGAAGGAAATGACAGCAAATGACGCAGCCAATTAACACTTTGCCGGCGATCGCCCTTCGGGGAACAACGATCCTGCCGGAAATGATCGTTCACTTTGACATAAGCAGAGAGCGTTCCATAAAAGCTGTAGAAGCGGCAAGCTTCGCAGACAGGAGATTTTTCTGGTGACGCAGAAAGATCCGGAAACAGAGAATCCCGGAATTTCAGATCTGTACAGAGTGGGCACCATTGCATATATCAAACAGGTAGTAAAGCTTCCCCATGATCTTCTGCGGGTTCTGGTAGAAGGCCGGGAGAGAGCCGAGCTTTTATCTCTTGTTCAGGAAGAAACGTTTCTGGAAGCGGAAATATCCGGTTCCACGCAGGAAGGGGCTCAATATGCAGACACTGTGCGGGAGGCTATGTACAGAGGAATTCATGGTCTGTTTCATCAGTATTGTATGGAAAGCGGCAAGGTCAGCCGGGAGCTGGCAGCCCAGATCATGAATATCGAAAACCTTGAAGAGCTGATGACACAGATTTCCGTAAATATTTCCCTTACCTGGCAGAACAAGCAGAAGCTTCTGGAGGCCGCTACTCTTGAGGAACGGTATGAAGTTCTTGGAGGGATCCTTCAGAATGAAATTGAAGTTTTTAAGGTAGGACAGGATCTTCAGAAAAAACTGAAGCTCAGGGTTGATAAAAACCAGCGGGAATATATTCTGAGAGAACAGTTAAAGCTGATCCGTGAGGAACTTGGAGAAGAAAGTGTTTCCGATATGGCGGATGAGTATGGGAAAAAACTGGAACAGCTGGATGCTCCTGCGGAAGTAAAGGAAAAGCTTACAAAGGAGATCAGCCGTTACCGCTCCATGAGCGGCAGCTCGGCAGAAAGTCCTGTACTTGGAACTTATATTGAAACACTTCTGGCGCTTCCCTGGAACAGCCGTTCTGAGGATTCTGATAATCTGGCAGAAGCATGGAAAATCCTTGAAGAAGGGCATTACGGACTGAAAGAGGTCAAAGAAAGGATCATGGAATTTCTTTCTGTGAGAAAGCTGACAAAGGGCGGAAAAAGTCCTATCCTCTGTCTGGTAGGACCTCCGGGAACTGGTAAGACTTCCATTGCGAAGTCGGTGGCAGAGGCTCTTCACAAAAAATATGTCCGCATCTGTCTGGGCGGTGTCCGGGATGAAGCTGAGATCAGAGGGCATAGAAGAACCTATGTAGGTGCCATGCCGGGAAGGATCACGGCGGCTCTGCAGCAGGCAGGAGTCAGCAATCCTCTGATGCTACTGGATGAAATAGACAAGACCGGAAGCGACCACAGAGGCGATACAGCTTCAGCGCTTCTGGAGGTTCTTGATCCGGAGCAGAACAGCCGCTTTAATGATCATTACGTGGAAGTGCCACAGGATCTTTCCGAGGTTCTATTTATTGCCACAGCCAATGATATTCAGGAGATTCCACGTCCCCTTCTTGACCGTATGGAGGTTCTGGAGATTTCCGGCTATACGGAAAATGAAAAAGAACATATTGCAAAGGATCACCTGATTCCAAAGCAGATGGAGGTCAACGGACTTCCAAAGGGAAGTCTGTCGATACAGACGCCAGCTCTTCGGAAAATCATTAATCTTTATACCAAAGAAGCCGGAGTCCGGTCTCTGGAAAGAAAGATCGCGCAGATCTGCCGCAGGGCAGCCCGTGAGATCATGGAAAACGGACAGGACAAGGTAAAGGTCACCACAAAGAATCTGGATAAGTTCCTGGGAAAAAGCCGTTATTCCTATATGATGGCAAATAAAAAGGATGAGATCGGTATTGCAAGAGGCCTTGCATGGACACAGGTCGGCGGCGATACGCTGCAGATAGAGGTCAATGTGATGCCTGGAAAGGGCGAGCTGGCGCTGACCGGACAGCTGGGAGATGTGATGAAGGAATCCGCGCAGGCAGGTATTTCCTTTATCCGTTCCATTGCAGACCAGTATAAGATAGGACCGGAGTTTTTCCAGGAAAACGACATTCATGTACATATTCCGGAGGGAGCAGTTCCAAAGGACGGTCCCTCAGCCGGAATCACCATGGCCACAGCCATGCTGTCTGCGATTATCAAAAAGCCAGTGAGAGCAGACGTGGCAATGACAGGAGAAATTACTTTGAGAGGCCGTGTGCTTCCTATTGGCGGGCTGAAGGAGAAGCTTCTGGCAGCCAGATATGCAAAAATAAAAGAAGTCCTTGTTCCGGCAGAAAACAGAGTGGATGTGGAAGAGCTGGATCAGGAGATCCTTGACGGTCTGAAGATTTCTTTTGTAGATACCATGACAGATGTGCTTCACCGAGCGCTGAGTAAATAACAAGATCCCGGGTCCGTGAAAGGAGCCGGACAGGAGAGGAAACAAATGGTTATAAAACAGGCGGAATTAGATATTGTTTGCGGTATTACCAGCAAACTTCCTGATACGGGAATGCCGGAAGTGGCGTTTGCCGGAAAATCCAATGTGGGGAAATCCTCCCTGATCAACGGTCTGATGAACCGGAAGTCTCTGGCCCGCACCAGCGGACAGCCGGGCAAAACACAGACCATCAACTTTTATAAGATCAATGGCGAAAGGTACCTGGTAGACCTTCCCGGATATGGATATGCCCGGGTATCTCAGGCGGAAAAAGAAAAATGGGGAAAGATGATTGAGAAGTATCTTCATACTTCAAAAAATCTGAAAGCCGTGTTTCTTCTGATCGATATCCGTCATGAACCGTCTGCCAATGACTGTCAGATGTATGAGTGGATTCTCCATAACGGTTATGAACCGATCATCATAGCCACCAAACTGGATAAATTAAAAAGAAGTCAGATCCAGAAGCATCTGAAAATGATAAAAGAAGGACTTCAGCTGAAAAAAGGAAGCACAGTGATTCCTTTTTCCGCTGAAACCAAGCAGGGAAGAGACGAAATCTGGGAAGTGATCGAATCTCTTACAGACGGCAAAGAGCCTTCTGAGGAAGTCTGAAAGGATACGGATATGGGAATCATCAAAGCATTGAAACTGGGATTTGATTATTTTAAATATGATGACGACGGAAACATACAGGAGACTCAGAGAGCTGTGGACGAAGTGAGCGTGGATATTCAGGAAGGTGAGTTTGTGGCTGTTCTGGGACATAACGGATCCGGAAAATCCACATTTGCCAAGCATATTAACGCACTGCTTCTTCCTACGGAGGGAACTATATGGATCGATAACATGGATACCATGAAGGAGCCGGAGCTGTGGAAGATCCGGCAGAAAGCAGGAATGGTATTTCAGAATCCTGATAATCAGATCATTGGAACTGTTGTGGAGGAAGACGTGGGATTCGGACCGGAAAATATGGGGATTCCCACAGAAGATATCTGGAAACGGTAGATGAAAGTCTTCAGAAAACCGGAATGGCAGCATATCGCCACCATTCGCCCAACAAGCTTTCCGGCGGACAGAAGCAGAGGGTTGCCATTGCAGGAGTCATGGCAATGCGTCCAAGATGTATTGTACTTGACGAACCTACAGCTATGCTGGATCCAAACGGCAGGAAAGAGGTTCTGGAAGCAGTGCATCAGCTGAACAGACAGGAAAAAGTAACAGTAGTTCTGATCACTCACTACATGGAGGAAGTCATTGACGCAGACCATGTATATGTTATGGACGAGGGCCATGTAGTAATGGAGGGAACTCCAGGAGAGATTTTCTCTCAGGTGGACATGCTGAAAAAATACAGACTGGACGTACCTCAGGTAACGCTCCTTGCCCATGAACTGAAAAAATCCGGGTGGATATTCCGGATGGAATCCTTACTACGGAAGAGCTGGTGAATTGCTTATGTCAATAGAATTAAAAAATATCACATACACCTACAGTCCGGGAACTGCCTATGAGATCCATGCGCTGAAGGATATTAATCTGGAAATTCCGGACGGACAGTTTATCGGAGTGATCGGTCATACTGGAAGTGGAAAATCCACACTGATCCAGCATCTGAATGCTCTAATCCGCCCTACATCCGGCTCTGTTCTCTACAATGGGGAAGATGTTTGGGAAGAAAAATATGACAGGCGGAAGTTAAGAAGTCAGGTTGGCCTGGTATTTCAGTATCCGGAGCATCAGCTTTTTGAGAGCGATGTGCTTTCTGACGTGTGTTTTGGCCCCATGAATCAGGGAATGAGCGTGAAGAAGCAGAGGCTGAAGCAAAAAAAGCGCTTCTTCAGGTTGGATTTAAAGAAAAAAATTTCAGTAAATCGCCTTTTGAACTTTCCGGAGGTCAGAAAAAAAGAGTTGCCATTGCAGGCGTTCTTGCATGAATCCCAAAATCCTGATCCTGGATGAGCCTACAGCCGGACTTGATCCCAAAGGCCGGGACGAGATTCTGGATCAGATATCAGAGCTTCATAAGGCTCGTGGAATCACCATCATTCTTGTATCCCACAGCATGGAAGACGTGGCAAAATATGTAGAGCGTCTGATCGTGGTAAACCGTGGACAGATTGCCTTTGACGATACTCCAAGAGAGGTGTTCAGCCATTATCAGGAGCTGGAGGCTATGGGACTGGCAGCGCCTCAGATTACCTATATTATGCATGCCCTGAAACAGAAAGGGCTGAAAGTAGATCCCAATGCGACAACTGTGGAGGAGGCGAGGGACGATATTCTCAGAGCGCTGAAAGAAGCAGGCTCTCCTCTTTTGAAGGGAGGAAATGAGAAATGATCAGAGACATTACGATTGGCCAGTATTATCCTGCGGATTCCCCTCTTCATAAACTGGATCCCAGGACAAAGCTGATGGGAACCCTTGTTTTTATTATTTCTGTGTTCCTGTTCAATACGATTCTGGGGTATGCAGTGGCAACAGTATTTCTGGCTGCTGTAATAAAAATATCAAAGGTTCCTGTAAAATTTATTTTTAAGGGTCTGAAAGCAATTTTCATTATCCTGATCATCACCATGGTGTTTAATGTATTTCTGACACCAGGTGAGGTGCTCTGGAGTTTTGGTTTCCTTAAAGCCACAAGAGAGGGAATTTCACTGGCCGGAAAGATGGCGATCCGTCTGATCTATCTGGTGATCGGTTCTTCTCTTATGACGCTGACCACAACACCAAATCAGCTTACAGATGGTCTGGAGAGAGGTCTGCGTCCTCTGAATAAGATTCATGTGCCGGTTCATGAAATTGCAATGATGATGTCCATTGCCCTTCGGTTTATTCCCATACTTCTGGAGGAAACAGACAAGATCATGAAGGCGCAGATCGCAAGAGGAGCAGATTTTGAGAATGGAAATCTGATCCAGAAGGTGAAAAATATGGTTCCTCTTCTGGTGCCACTGTTTATCTCCGCATTTCGCCGGGCAAATGATCTTGCTATGGCAATGGAAGCAAGATGCTATCACGGAGGAGATCAGAGAACTCAGATGAAACCTCTTCATTATGAAAAAAGAGATCATGTAACCTATATGATACTGGCTTTGTATCTTGCAGTTGCAATCGGATTTCGGGTGGCAGGAATATGAAAAGAGTAGGACTTGTAGTTGCCTATGACGGCACAAATTACTGCGCTGGCAGATCCAGCCAAATGGAATCACTATCCAGGGAGTTCTCAATGATACATTGTCAGAACTTCTTGGTGAAAAAATAGAAACCATAGGAGCAAGCCGCACAGACGCAGGAGTACATGCCCTTGGGAATGTTGCTGTGTTCGACACAAACACAAAAATTCCCGGAGAAAAAATTTCCTATGCGCTGAATCAGAGGCTTCCGGAGGACATCCGCATACAGCTTTCCGAGGAAGTAGAACCGGATTTTCACCCAAGATACTGTGACAGTGAAAAAACTTATGAGTACAGGATCCTCAACAGGAAATTCCCCGTGCCTACAGAAAGACTTTATTCTTATTTTTATCATTATAAGCTTGATGTGGAAAAAAATGAGAGAAGCTACCTCTTATCTGATTGGCCGTCATGATTTTGCAAGCTTCTGTGGTACAGGAGCCCAGGTAAAATCAACAGTCCGGACAGTGACGGGAATTGATGTATGGAGGGACGGAGATATTGTTACTATCCGTGTTTCCGGGGAAGGATTTCTGTACAATATGGTAAGAATTATTGCAGGAACTCTGATACAGGTGGGAAACGGACAGTATCCGCCGGAGAGAGTCCGAGAGATTCTTAATGCCTGCGACCGTTCTGTTTCCGGCCCTACAGCGCCGGCTCACGGACTGACTCTTATGGGAATTGAATTTTTTGATTCATAAAAATGAAAGATCATTTACACTTATATGCAATGATAGTGACAGTTCCTTTTCCGGGATAGCGCTTCATTGCATATTTTTCTGGAAAAGCTTCAATAAGATCAGGAAGCTTCATAAAGCCGTAGGTGCGGGCGTCAAAGTCCGGTTTTGCACGTTTGATATACTGACCGGCAGAGCTGACATTGACATAGCGGTCATCATCCTGATATTTATCCCAGGCAATTTTCAGAAGCTTGTGAATATCCCGCAGCTCGTCGGTATTTGACTGTTCTTCCGGATCGCTGCCAGCAGTTTCTTTTCGTCCGTTTGTTTTGCTTTCCGATCTGGAAGAAGAGATTTCTGAGGATTTGCTCATGTTTTCCAGGAATAGAAATTCATCGCAGGCATTGCGAAAAGCAGAGGGAGTTTTCTTCTCGCCTACGCCCATTACATACACGCCGGATTCATGGAGCCGGATAGCAAGAGGGGTGTAGTCGCTGTCGCTGGCAACGATCACAAAAGCGTCATAGATTTCTTTGTGGAGCAGATCAAGAGTGTCAATGACCAGCGCCATATCCGTGGCGTTTTTGCCGGAAACATAGTCAAACTGCTGCTCTGCTTTGATGGCAAGTCTTTTCAGTTCATCTTCCCAGTTTTTCAGAGCTTCTTTTCTCCAGTTTCCGTAGGCTCTTTTTACAACAATACGTCCATAAGCAGAGAGTTCCTGTATTACAGTTTCCAGTTTGGAAAGCTGAGTGTTGTCTGCATCGATCAGCAGAGCGATTTTTTCAAGATTCTTCATAATGGGCTATTCTCCTGTTTAAAATTCTGTCATAAAAGCTGAAATGGATATGTCCTGAAAACAGATAGTTTTCTGTATAGATTTATATATGCAATATAGCATTTTTTCGGTTAAAAGTAAATATTTCTGGAATTTTATCATAGAATGTGTTAGAATCGAGGGAATGAAACAGGAGTAGGAGATGGAAATATGATTCAGTTTTTGGCTTCGATTTTTATTAAAAACAGGCAGGATTACAGTTCTCCGGCAGTGAGACAGGCATACGGGACTCTCTGCGGTGCTGTGGGGATCGGGCTAAATATCCTGCTTTTTCTGGGAAAATGGATGGCCGGATTTTTGAGCGGTTCCATAGCCATTACTGCAGATGCATTTAACAACCTTTCTGATGCGGGCTCCTCAATCATAACCCTGATCGGTTTCCGGATCTCCGGACAGAGACCAGATCCGGAACATCCTTTCGGACACGGAAGAATGGAGTATATTTCAGGACTTCTGGTATCAGTTGCCATACTTGTTATGGGATTTGAGCTTGTAAAGTCTTCCATAGAAAAGCTGATCCATCCGGAGCCGGTAGAAAGCAGCCCTGTGATCATAGGTATTCTGGCTGTGTCCATTCTGGTAAAGGTATATATGTTTTATTATAACCGGGCCGTAGGGAAAAAAATAGAAAGCGCTGCAATGAAAGCGACTGCAATGGACAGTTTAAGCGACACCGTTTCCACAGCCCTTGTTCTGGCGGCTACGGTGATCAGCCAGTTTACAGGACTTCTTCTGGATGGATGGTTTGGTATTCTGGTGGGACTGTTTATTCTGTATACAGGGGCCTCTACCATAAAGGAAACCATGGATCTTCTTCTGGGGCAGCCGCCAAAGGAAGAATTTATTGAAGAGATCAGAGATATTGTTACCTCTCATAAACTGGTATATGGAATCCATGACCTGATCGTCCACGATTATGGTCCGGGCCGTCTGATGATCTCACTTCATGCGGAAGTAGATGCAGAGGGGGATATTCAGGAAATCCATGAACAGATTGACCACATTGAGAATGAACTGCAGGAAAAACTTCACTGCTCTGCAACGATTCACATGGATCCCATTGTTACAGATGATAAGGAAATACTGGATATGCAGGAAAAGGTGAGAACAGTTGTGAAGACAACAGACGAATCTTTCAGTATGCATGATTTCCGAATGGTAAAGGGATCTACCAATACAAATCTGATTTTTGATGTGTCTGTGCCAAGCTGCTGTCAGAAGACAGATAATGAAATTATGAATAACCTGAAAGAAAAAATTAAAGAACTGCCCGGAGGCCAGTATTCTCCGGTGATTCAGATTGATCATGAGTATTACTGACAGAAAGAGGCAGGGTATAATTGGTTTGAAAAGTATATGATAATGTATAATCAGGTACAACTGCATAGAACTGTACTGAGAAAAGGACTGTCTGTTTTTGACAGCCCTTTTCTCTTATATAATCAACAGAAATTTATATTTTTTCAGGGCTTTTTTGAGGGAGACTATCACGGTATTCTCTGGGAGTCATTCCGGTATATTGTTTAAAAACTTTACTGAAATATCGGGGATTATCATATCCTGTCATGTCACAGATCTCAACAATTTTTTTGTCGGAGTTGCGAAGGAGCTCCTTTACTTTTTCCATCCGTATTTCTGTGAGATATTCTATAAAATTGCGGCCGGTTTTTTCTTTAAAAAGACGGCTCAGGTAATTGGGATGGAGATAAAACTGCTCTGCCAGGAAATTCAGGCTGATATTTTCAGCATAGTGCTGGCAGATAAAAAGCTGGATTTCCCGAATGACATCCTTACTCAGTGTCTGTTCATCTGAGCGGTTGAGCAGTGAAATAAGCCATTCTATATAAGAAGTCATAGAATCTGCACTGCTTTTATGACTTCGTGCCAGAAGAATGTGGCTGAGGGTGGAATTGAGTTGTGTATGCAGTTCTTCTTCGTTCAGACGAAGATCCTTCAGATAGCTGTTCAGTTCAATCAGGAAACTGATGCAGGCGGTCTGGTACTGGGTAAGGGATGGAGACTGATCAAGAAGCGAATGCATAGCCTCTTCTAACAAGGGGATGGCATTTATACGCGTCTCTGGATTCGTAAGCCTGCGGAAAATTTCAGGGAGAATATCCTGAAGAGACTGAGAACCGGCTGAAAAAAGCTGCTCAATATTCTGGTAGAGGATGATAGAATCTCTGGTACCTGCACGGTGATAATGACGTGCTCTGCGTGCTTCCTCCCAGCCCTCGTGGATCTTTTCAAGCCCGAATTTCCGGCTGCTGGCACCGCAAAACCATTCTTCAAGACCAGGGCAAAGCTGTTCCAGAAGAGAGGTAAGGGAATCAAAGGAAGAATCCGAGTCCCAGGGAAGCAGAACAAAAAGTGAAAATATCTCATCATCCAGAAATATGGCAGAGGGAATCAGAGATGTAAGCTGGTTTCTCATCTGCTGTTTTTTTAAATCAATATCCTGTTGGCACAATTCCTTGTTTTTTAAAATCATAGAAAATCCATACCATTGTTTCAGATTCGGAAGATCATATCTGTCAGAATCTATCTGAGAATAACCTTTGGCTGAGGATAATAGCAGGCTTCCAGGCGGTTAGTGTGAATCTGTGATTCTTTTTGACGGATGGCAAACTCTCCGCGGAGACGTTCCAGAAGTACCTCAATGTCTTTCAGGACAACAGGTTTGGTCAGATAGTCGATGGCACCATTACGGATGGCTCCTGGGCATAGGAAAAATCAGAGTATCCGCTCAGGATTACAGCTTTAACTGCAGGATATTCTTTTCTGAGAATCTTAAGAAGCTCCAGTCCTGTCATTCCCGGCATACGGATATCCATAAACACAACATCAATATGTGTTTTTTTGAGCAGAGACAGAGCTTCCTCTCCATCGGATGCAGTTCCGGCCACCTGAAAACCATAACTGCTCCATTTTACAAAACGGGTCAGTCCCCGGCATACAATTTCTTCATCATCTACGATTAATACCTGATAGGTCATAAGCTGTCTGTACCTCCTGTGATGTCTGTCATATTTTCAGAATGATTTCTAAGGGGAAGCAAAAATTTCTATCCGGGTGCCTTTTCCAGGAGTACTGGAGATTTGCAGTCCATAGGATTCCCCGTAAAAAAAGCCGGATCCGCTGGTTGACGTTTACCAGTCCGATACTTTCGTCCGGAGCTTCATCTCTGTTCAGAGAAAGCTGAAGAGAGTGAAGTTCGTTTTTTCCATTCCCCGTCCGTTATCCTCCACGAGAATATGAAGGACATTATCGCAGGCTGAAGAATGGATTCTGATAAAATATCCGCTGCTGGCATCTCCAAAAGCATGGACGACGGCATTTTCCATGATTGGCTGAAGAATAAACTGCGGAATGTAAACAGACTGATCGTCTACCTCTGTTTCCAGGAACAGCTGTATTTTTTCGCTGTGGCGGAAATTGATCACATCCAGATAAATAGAAGCATGTTCGATTCCTTCCCTGAGTGTGATGGTATTGCCTCCTGTTTTCATTCCCAGACGGCAGAGGCGGCTGAATTTTTCAATCATTTCTGTAACCGGACTTTCCCCGTCTGCTTCATACATGGCCTCCCAGCGGATGATATCCAGAGTATTATAAAGAAAATGTGGATTAATCTGCATAAGCATAGCGTCTAACTGGGCATTTTTCCAGCTGAGCTGCAGCTTCTGACGGTGAATTTCTGAGAGATATACCTGGTCGATCAGCTGGTTGGTGTTTTCAGCCATTTCGTTGAAACGATCTCCCAGTGCAGTGATCTCGTCATGTCCGCTGTTCTCATATCGGGCTGTCCATTTACCGCTTCCTGTTTTTTTCATGACCCGGTTCAATTTTTTCAGTGGATCTGAAATGCTGAAGGTAACATAATAGGAAAGTATAAAGCAGGCAATCACTGTGCCGATCAATACCAGGACACAGAGATTCCGGATATGGTAGGAGTGTGCCAATAGTGTATCCAGGCTGGCAATGTAGCAGGCAAACATTTCTGTGTCAGGAATCTGTTCGTAAGCCAGAAGAATGTTCTGGCGGTCCAGCTGAATCTGTTCTATACTTTTTCTTTTTTGCAGCATTTCTTCAAAAAGTTCCGGAATACGTGGAAAAGAAGGAGATTTGATGCTGGGATCAAACCAGGTAAGTACTCCGCTTTTTCCGATCAGGAAAATATTTCCCTGGTCGTTGTTTCCGGAAGGAGTTTCGATATCGGAAAAGGTACTGCGGTCAATGTTAAAAAGCAGTATACCCAGAAAATCTCTGGTATTTGGTTCATATACAGCAATTTCCATGGTGATGATATTTGCAAAACCATAGACAACCTGTTCATTTTTGTAAAAAATCCCTGTCTGTTCTTTGTCGTCCATCCAGACAGGATATCCCCGCTTATCCTGTGGAACAAGATAGAAATCGGACTTGTAAAAGGCATCCAGATCCCGGATAGTGCCGCCTCTTTGAAAGCCGTTATCCTCTACCATATGGTACTGACGGGAGGGAGTGACAAACTGGATGTTTACAATATGTTTTTTGTTCTGGCGCAAAGAATAGAGCCTGTTTTCAATCAGAAAGGTGTTTGTCTGAAACAGCTGCTCCTGACCGGGACTTCTGTTTTCCGGCAGAGAAGAATTTTCGGAGATAGCTCTGATGATCCGGCTGTCATTATAAAAATTAAGCGCCATATTTTCATATTCTTCCATGGTATCCTGTATTTTCAGCCGGGTGTTCTGAACCAGCATAGAGGTATAGCGGGTAAGGTTCAGATTGATTTCTCTGGAATACTGAAAAAAGGAAAAAAAGGTAAGAAACAGCGCTGAGATAAGCAGGAGTGCAAGAAAGGAAACATTCAGGCGTTTAAAGATACCCACCTTTCGGAGCTGTCTTGTTACCAGAGAATTCCATTTTTGTTTTGCTGTGCGGATTATATGGATGAATTTCATTTGGGACCTCCGTAACATGTATGTAAACATAATGCATGAATTATTTTTTATTATAACACTATTTTTGGGAAAAAGACACAATAAAAGGAGTACGGATCAACCGCACTCCTTTGGCATATAAAAGAAAATGGATAGGATTTATTTCTTATTGGCTTCATTAAAACTTTCCAGAGCCTCGGTCTCACAGAGCTTCTGAGCATCTGCAAATTCTTTTTCCGGATCCGCATTTGGATCAGTGAGGATCTTCTGGACTGCACGGTCAACATAGGAGCCGAAATCTGCTTTTCCGTAGAATTCCAGGCGTCCAACAGTTTTTGCTGCTTCCAGAACATCTCTGTATTCTTCCGGGAAATCATAGAAATCAGTCACACTCATGTCATCACGAGGAATGATCACCGGGCTCAGAGCGCCTTTGGTTGCAAGGTTTTCAAAGTAAGATGCAAAATAATCTTTGGAGTTATAGAAGCTGATGTATTCCCATGCAGCATCTTTTTTGGCCTGATCTGATTTTGCGTTGATCACATAAGCAGTACCTGCAATAGCAGTAGTCTGCTCACCGGAAGGTCCTGCAGGCGGCAGGCACAGTCCCAGATCATCCGGGTCCATACCATTGGATACAGCGTCGGCAACCCAGTCAGATGCAAATGGCATCATGCCGATCTTGCCCATTGCGAAATCAGCGGTAAGATCGCCGAATTTCAGGGTCAGATCACTCTGGAGTACACCCTCGCTCTTTAACTGCTGATAATATTTGGCAGCTTCAATCACAGCCGGATCCGTAAAGGTCAGTTCTGCTGTTCCGTCTTCGTTTTCTTTTGTCAGATCGCCGCCTGCCTGCCATACATAATACTGGAAGAACCATTCAGTCCATTCAGCAGCCAGAGTGGCATATCCGGCAACCTGATTGTCGGGATTGTTGATTTTCTTTTGCAAAATCCAGTGCCTCTTCCCATGTTTTTGGAGCAGCTTCCAGACCTGCCTCTGCAAAGAGAGCCTTATTATAGCCAAAAAGCATAGGAGCAACTGTAGATGGTATTCCATAAATATTATCGTCTTTTGTAAACATATCCACATATTCTTTGGTAAAGCTTCCCATTCGTCCCAGCTGTCGGTATAGGCATTCAGTGGCTCCAGGATTCCTGCTGCAATATAAGAATCCATCATGGTAAAGGAGCAGTTTACCAGATCAGGAGCAGTTCCGGAGGCAACGCCTGATAAAATTCATTTCCCGGATCCCCTTCTTTGACAACTTTGTTTAATGTGATCCATGGATGCTCTTCCAGGAATTTTTCTTCCATGGAAAGATACCAGTCATCCTGATTACGGCTTGTGACCCAGATGGTAAGTTCAACCGGTTCGTGCTCTTCTGCCGCAGAAACAACAGTAGTTCCGGCCAGAGTTGTGGCTGTCATGGAAAGCGTGAGCAGTGTGGCCAGTAGTTTCTTCTTCATCATAATGAAATCCTCCTTTTTATCCGGTCCATTGATCTTGTGCCGGTATTTTGTCCTGAACTAATCATAACAGATTACAAGGATTCTGAAAATAGAATAAATTTAACCATATTTCATAGAAATGTCACTTTTTTTAAGGTGTCTTCCAGGAAAAATGAAGAGGTTAAAAAAGGTGACATAAAAGTAAGCTATGTATATTTTCCTGAAAAGTAATTTTTTTTTATACTTTATTTTAACAGGATTATGCAGAAAATGGAGGTATGGAAATGAGTGCAAAATGAGTACGAAAAAGAAAAAATCCTTTACCGCAAAGCCGGGAAGCTATACATTCCGTAAAAAAGTAACACCCTGGTGTATTTTATTTCTTCCCATGGCTTTTACGGTCTGGCTGAAATATTATCCGATTTTCAGTGCTTTTTATATTTCACTTTTTAAATATGACCCATAAATCCCCCGGGAAGATTCGTGGGGCTGAAAAATTACCTGGAAATGTTCCAGATGCAGTTTTACTGGGAGTCCTGGAAAAATACTTTTACTTTTCTGCTCCTTCAGCTGTGTATGTGCTTTTTTATCCCTTTGATCCAGGCGCTTCTGCTTAATGAACTAATTAAGCTGCAGAAATGCCTGACAACTCTTTATATCCTTCCGGCGCTGATCCCCACTTCGGTAAATGTGATTATCTGGAGATGGATCTGGCATCCGGATTATGGCGTGGCAAATCAGATCGTAAAATTTTTTGGCGGAGAGCCGCAGGTATGGCTCAGTGATCCGGATCTGGTCAAATTCTGTATTATCTTTCCAGGGGTACTGGGCGGAGGACTGACAGTGCTTCTTTATCTGTCTGCGATTCAGGGGGTATCTACAGATATTATGGAATCGGCAGCTCTGGATGGATGTACCGGATTTAAAAAGATCAGACATATTATTCTTCCGAATATTTCTTTTATGATCTTTATCCAGCTGATCATGTGTGTGATCACTACCATGCAGCTTCTGGATGCTCCATACATGTATGCATCCGGAGGCCCCAGCGGAGCTTCTACCACACAAGGTATTTTTATCTATAATGCATTTAATGATGATCTGAATTATGGCCGTGGTTCAGCAGCTTCGGTGGTACTTTTGATCGTGATCGCGGTACTGACCATGCTTCAGATGCATTTTGAGAAGTCAGAGAAGAATTAAAGGAGGCATGGACATGAAGAGAAAGAAAAACAGAAAAAACAGAATCCGTTGCGGAAAATCCGAACGTTTTCTGAAAATTGTTGCAGTTACAGTGTCTCTGCTTTTTGCAGCGCTGATGCTGTATCCGCTGGTTTTTGCCGTATCCAGCGCCATGAAGGATAACTCCCAGATCTATAAGGTTCCTCCGAAGCTTCTTCCGGGAAAGGCAAACAGCGTATCCTTTGTGCTGGATTATACCGGGCAGGAATTTCAGAATGCAGAAGAAATGAAGGATCAGATGCTTAAGGATAATGTTCTTGTAATGTTTGGAACCAACTTTAAATTTGCAGATCAGTCGATTATGGAGATACATGTTTATGGAACCAGAGAAGGCAAAACTTTGTTCCATTCGAGAGCGCATCAGATGAAGCTTCAGATGGAATGCGATTATGGAATTTACAAAAGAACTGCAATCAAAAAAGAAATCCTTCTTCATGATGACCGTTATGTCCGTGCCTGTGAATCCATTGGTTATGAGTTTGATGAAAAAGGAATCGATAAAGTACCGGAAGAAGGGCTGGCAGATGATTTTCAGGATCAGATAGCGCCTGTGATCCAGGAAAAATATACTACAGCAGGAACGCTGGTCAGTATTGGAAACAGAACCAAAAACCTTCTCAGTCTGGAAAGCTTTAAATATTATCTGGATATGCCGGCCTATATTTATCCCCAAAGTGAAAGGGTTGTAAAATACGGATTTCTGACTTTTGTGATGAACAGTGTCATCGTGATCGGATTTGCAATGATCGCCCAGGTGATCCTGTGTTCTGTCTGTGCATTCGTGATCAGCCGTCAGCTCTCTCAGAGAGCCGGTAAATTTGTACTGATGTTTTTCCTGGGGGGAATGATGATCCCCTTTGCCAGTATTATGCTTCCGCAGCTGATCATGTACCGGGAAATGGGAGCTTACAATAACTATGCGGCTCTTTTGCTTCCATTTTTATATCCCTATGGATTTTATGTGTATCTGTACAAGGGATTTTTTGATCAGATCCCGGGAAGCTATTTTGAAGCAGCCGCGTTGGACGGAGCCGGAAGCTGGTATCTTTATTCCAGAATATGTATGCCCCTGTCCAAGCCGATCATTTCTCTTATTGCTCTGCAGACCTTTATTGGAAACTGGAATGATTTTTTCTGGGCATGGCTGGTAACAGAGGATCAGAATCTGTGGACCTTAAATGTGGCTCTTTACAATATTTCCAATAATGCAGGAACCAAACAGAATGCTCTGATGGGACTTGCCGTAGTGACCATTACCCCGGTGATCCTGCTGTCTATTCTGTTTTCCAGACAGCTGAAGCAGAGTATTGCGGCATCAGGAGTCAAGGGGTGACGGCAAAGGATGAAATAATCGAAAACCAGAAGAATCCTGTTGCTGAAAACCGGAAAAAAAGGTATGATAAAATTATAGAGGCAGGAGTGTATTATGAAATTAACAGGTATGGTAACCACAAGAGAAGAATTTCTGTATCCGGACAGTCTGTGCGGCAGACTTCCGGAGGAACTGCAGATTACCATGGCTGGAAACGGCAGACCGGGGATCCAGCTGATACTTGAGACCAGTGGAAAAAAGGTGAACTTTTTCCTGAAGGGAAAGGGTTTTTGTGGAGAATGGTATGAAATGAAAGACATTCCGGTGGAATATAATACCGGAGACGGAGTTTCGCAGGGAGGCGCTATGGTGCTGGAAACACCGCCGGGAGAAAAACCGGATTATGTGACCCGTCTGGCACCTTTTCGTGTTTATGACTGTCTTTGCAGGACAGACAGCGGGGAGATTCCCGTAAAGAACCGGAAGGCCGCAGCGTATCTCTGTCTTGTGCCGGACAAGGATCTGGAGCCGGGAGAATACCACCTGAGTCTTGGGGCAGAAACAGAAGAAGGCTTCTGGGAATGCAGTGTGTCCGTAAAGGTCTGCAGCGTGCGGATTCCAGAGGATGTCCGTTTCCGTAACAACGTGTTTTCCCTGGAGGCAATAAGCCGGTTCCATCATGTGGAAATGGGAACACCGGAGTATCTGGATATGCTGAGAGCATACATCCGCGCTATGAGGAGACTGCATCAGAAGATCTTTTATATTCAGCTGGACGAGCAATGCGTAAACATCAAAGAACCGATTGCTTTTGACTTTGAGTACTTAACACCGGTAATCCAATGCTTTTTTGAAGAAGGAATGGAGATCATGGAGATTGGAGCGCTTCTTCACCGTGGATTTCTTCCGGATGGAAGTCCGGATATGTATACGGACAGCTTTACCTGCATGATGGATAAAAATCTGAAGTTTGATACACTGGAAGGTTATGTTCATACAGTGAAGCTGGTACAGGCGCTGGCTTCCTATCTGAAAAAGCACGGATGGGAAAAAAAGATCCTGTTTCATATCCATGATGAGCCGGATATCCATGTAAAGGACAGGGAGGCTCTGGAGGCAAGGCGCCGGCAGTATTATCTGGCTGCAGGTATCCTTCGGAAATATCTTCCTGGTGTACAGATCATAGAAGCGGTTGATACTGCGGAGTTTTATGGAGGAGTAGATATCTGGGTTCCGGGAACAGCCGGATATGAAAAAAAGAAGGATGAGTTTGATCAGCTTATCCGTCTGGGTGAAACTGTGTGGACTTATGTCTGCTGCGGGCCGGAGGGAGAATGGCTGAATCGTTTTCTGGATTTTCATCTGATACGTGGAAGGCTTCTGTTCTGGGGCTGTGCCAGAAACAGGATTTCCGGATTCCTTCACTGGGGATTTAACCAGTTTCCGGGAGGAATGGATCCATTCAAAGGAACCAGCTGTCCGAATGATACAGGAATAGGAACTGCCTTTCCATGTGGTGATTCTTTTCTGGTGTATCCGGGAAAGAGGGACCGGAGATCAGTATGCGTTTGGAAGCACAGCGGAGAGGTGCGGAGGATGCCGCGCTTTGGGGGCTGCTTCTGAAAAAAAGATCCGCAGCTTCATGACCGGCTTCTGGATCAGATGTTTACGAATAATTACACATACAGCAGTGATCCGGAGAAATTTGACCGGGTTTATACACAACTTCTGGAAAGTCTGGAAAATACAGCTGACCGGAAGACCGGCAGAAAACAGACAGGAGAGAGCATGAGCGGCAAAAAAAGAAACGGACATTAAAACGAGAGATCACACTTCTGACGATGGCAACATCCTTTGGAGCTCTGGTTCTGTTTGGGACAGTGATGATCGTGATGTTTTTTGTGTTTTTTCTGGGGAATATACGGGAGGATATGGAAAATATCCTCCAGAATACCCTTCAGAATTATCAGGCAAAAATGCAGTTTATCCAGGACGGAGCTGTAATGATCCGTCACAATTCTATACTGCGGGATTTTTTTGACGCAGACTGGACAGACAGGGCAGAAATGGAAAAACAGCTTTCCTACAGCATGGAGTTGTTTTCCAACCGGAATATGACAGAAGGGCAGAGTCCCTTTGTGACCAGTGTGTGTCTGTTTAATAAAAAGGATGAGTATGTCAGGGAGCACTATTATCCAATGACGGTTTCGGAGGGAGGAATAAGGAAATCGGGTATCTGGAAATGATGCGGGACTTTCGCCAAACAGAAGAAAGATATCAGATGACGTCAGGGGCTGATGAGATCAACCTCTGTTTTCGTGTTTATGGAGATGGTATGGAAGAACTGGGAATCTGTGTTCTTGGAATCGCAAAAGAGGGAATTCAGGATATTTTTGCACAGATAGGAACCTACAGTCATGGAAACTGGATTGTCAGCGACCAGCAAAAAAATATCCTGATCTCCGCAGGGGCGGAGCAGACAGCCGGAGAGCTGAACCATCTGGAACTGAATGACGTGGGAGAAAAAAGGATCGCAGGAATCAGGACTCTTTATGCATCTATGGGAACAGGATTTGGTACCTGTGCGGCAGTTTCTGTTGGAATGGATAACATTTATGTGATCCTGAACCTACGATGGTTACATTTTTTGCAGTGATCTTTTTGGCGCTGATTTTTATTGGAGCCATGATGCTTGGAATCAGTTTTCGCTTTACCAGACCGTTAAAGACACTGGCAGACAATTTGCAGGCTTTTGGAAAAAAAGATCTGGATGTGCGTATGGAGATTCTTCTATTTCCGAGATCCATGAGATCAGTGTGATATTTAATGAAATGGCAGAAAGAATCCAGTATCTTATTGAGCAGGTTTATGAAAAAAAGCTTCTTGCAGCCCGGTCACAGACAAAATACCTTCAGGCACAGATCAATCCGCATTTTCAGTTTAATATCCTTGCCATGTTCAGCATCCGTGCCAGACTGGCCGGAGATGAGGAACTGTATAAAGGGCTGCAGGCTTTTTCCGGACTGATGAGGGGGAAAATATTCCGGGAAAAGGAAATACGGATTCCGGTATCTGAGGAAATGGAACTGGTGGATTTTTATCTTTATCTTCAGAAAAGCCGGTTTGAGGATCAGCTTTCCTATGAAATCGAATATGGAAGCGAGGATGTGAAAAATTTCAGGATTCCCAGACTTCTTATTGAAAACCTGGTAGAAAACGCAGTGTCTCATGGAATCGAGCCAAAAAGCGGCGAGGGTATAGTCCAGATACACCTTTTTGAAGAGAATGATATGCTTCATATTGTAGTGGAAGACAATGGGGTAGGTTACGAAGAACAGGAAGAGGACCTGGAGATGGATCTGGAAGAAGAAACGGAGCATACTCATACAGGACTGGCTAATATGAAACGCCTGCTGGAAATCCTCTATCACGACAGATACTGTATGAAGATTACAGGAGAAAAAAATGTAGGAACAAGGGCAGAAATCATTCTGCCTGCAGAAAGGGGAAGCGTATATGTGGAAAGTAGCAGCAGCCGATGATGAGGCTTACCTCAGAACCGCTCTGAAAAAACTGATGAACTGGGAAAAAATGGGATGTGAACTGATCCGTGTAGTTAATAATGGAAAAGAACTTCTTCAGTGTGTAGAAGAAGAACATCCGGATATTGTGATTACGGATATAAGGATGCCGGAGATTGACGGACTGGAGGTATGCAGACAGCTTTATGAAAAGTATCCGGAAACCCAGACCATTATTTTGAGTGCTTATACGGATTTTGAATATGCCCGGACAGCTATTCGATATGATGTAGCGGATTATGTTCTGAAGCTTTCCGTTCTGGAAGAGCTGCCTCCTGCGGTGGAAAAGGTAACCCAGAAGCTGCAGAAACAGAAAAAAGAACTGGAGGAGCAGCTGGTCAGAATGCCGGAGAAAAAAGCAGCAGAAAGTCTTTATGATCAGATCCAGGAGTACATCGAAAAAAATTACAGCCAAAAGATCACTCTTAACGATATGGCAGAAGAGCTTCATGCAAACAGCAGCTATTTAAGCCGGCTTTATAAAAAAGAAAGCGGACAGAATCTTTTTGACGTGATCCTGAAAAAAAGAATTGAAAAAGCCAAGGTATATATGGAAACTACCGATAAAAAGATTTACGAGATCTCTCAGTCCGTAGGTTTTGATGACACCGGATATTTTTCAAGAATCTTTAAAAGATATACAGGAGTTTCTCCCAAGGAATACCAAAGTGGGAAAAGAGGCGGAGATGAAGAATAGAAGAAGGTTTCCTGCAATCACAGCAGTGGCGGCTTTTTTAGCAGTTTGTCTGGCAGGGTGCGGAAAAAAACACCGGAACCGGTGGAAATCACACTGATCCACGGATGGGGAACTACGGAAGAGGATCATGTGGTCATGCGGGATATTTATCAGGACTTTGAACAGGAAAATCCTGATGTGAAGCTGAACCAGCTTTCCATGCCCTCCGGAAGTGAAATGGTCCGTAAGACAGAGGATTTGCTGGTGGCAGGAGAAATTCCGGATCTTGTTTTTCTGGGAGGTTCAGGTAAGGATACTGTTTATCAGTTTATGGTGGAGAATGATCTTGCTCTTGATCTGATGCCTTATATCAGAGAAGATCGGGAATTTGCAGGTAATCTTGCTCCTGTAAATATCGACTTCTGGACTACAGGGGAAGAGCAGCTTTTTACCATATCGGATGTGCTTCTTTTAAGCGGAGGTTACTGGTATGACCAGGGGATTTTTGAGGCTGCAGGAGTGGAAAAAAATTCCGGAGACCTGGGAGGAGTTTCTGATAGTCTGTGAACAGATTGAAGACTGGGCAGAGAAAGAAAGAAAACGGAGTGGAATGTCTTCAGATGTCGTCGGAGGCGTACCTTTATTTTATGGATCATCTTCTGGCAGTCCAGAATTCTGCAAGTGGAGATGCCATTCGCAGTCAACGGCTTTATCTGGAAGAAAGTGCAGCAGAAGATGCTCTCCATACACTCAGAGAAATCTATCGGTATTCCAGGGCAGATGGAGACTACAGCTACCGAGATGAAACCGATGCATTTAATGATGGAAAAACAGCTATGTATATCAATGGTATCTGGGGTGCACCTATGATTTCAGATCAGATTGATGCGGCCTATGCCTCCTTCCATCTGAAAAAGGAGAGAAGATATCCTGTGTGTCGGCTTGTCTGGGGTATATTCTGGGAAAAACCGGAGATGAAAAAAAACAGGATGCCAGTGTCCGGTTTGTAAAATATATGCTCAGTACTCCGGTCCAGGAACGTATTCTGAAAGAAACAGAGCAGGTTCCTGCCAATCCCCATGTGGACATCAGGAAGTATGAGAAGGGCATGGAGCGTTTTGTACAGGCTGCCGATATAGTAAAGGCGGCCGGAGTCAGAATACAGGTTCCGGATAATCTGTGGAGCAGCGGTGCCAGAGACAATTTTATGGAAGGAATTGATGATGTTCTGAAAGGAGAAATCTCTGATGAGGAATTTCTTCATTCTCTGAAGTAAAAATAATCCATGTTTTTGTAAAAAAGTAAAAATAATCCTGGATTGCAGTCAATATCTTTCATTCAAAACAACCATAAAATGAAATAAAATAAATGTAAGTTAAGCAGAAATGCACAAGACGGAAAACAAAAACTATTTCATGTTATGGAGGGAAAAGAAATGAAAAAAAGAACTATCAGTATTCTTCTTGCAGGAGCAATGACAATGGCAGCGGTTATGGGATCTACTGTGACTGCATTTGCGGGAGAAGAAGACACTCTGGAGTTTTATCACGGATACTACCATGATGAGAGCGAGTGGCCGGCAGCAAAGGTAATGAGAGATATTTATGACGAGTTTGCAAAAACTCATGCAGACGGAGAAGTAAAGTTTGAGCCGATCGCTGTAGAGAACAGAGATGAGATCGTCAGTGCTGAGGTAGCAGGCGGAAACTTCCCGGATATGGTAGACTGCGGACTTCCTCTTTCACTGGCAGCCATCAGCCAGGGGCTTGTTCTTGACCTGAAACCATATATTGATGAAAACAATCTTCAGGATGCAGTAGGTCTGAACTATACACAGAATGATGTGGACGGTCATATTTATACCGTTCATGACCAGCTGGAAAGCCGTGGACTCTGGTATAATACAGAAGTATTTGAGCAGGCAGGTATCACTGCAGAAGAAGCGTTTAAAGACTGGGAAAGTTTTGGAGCAGCTATGGATAAGTCCATGAGCTGGGTGGAGATACATATGGATATGCTGCAGGACAGGGATCCCGTTATATCATTAATGCAGTTCTTGCATCTACAGAAGAGGCAGAGAGCTTCTTAAAGGAGAACTGACACCGGAAGGGATTGAATCCGAAGCGTTTGCAGAAGCTTTTAAGACAGCAGCAAAACTTGATCAGGCAAACGGATCCGACCATACCACAGAAGATGTTGGAAACCTTATGGATGATTTTAATAAAAACGGAAAAGCAGCAGTTCTCTTTAATGGTGTATGGAATGCAAGTGGAATTGATGCCGGTCTTGCAGATAAGATTGAATCTCAGATCTTCCCGGGCAATGTTTCCGTTGTAACAGCCGGATCCGGTCATTCCATTTCTGCTAATTTAAGTGAAGCAGAAACAGAACTGGCACTGGAATTCCTGGCATATATGGTAAGTCCTGAGGTACAGGCAAAGATCTTTACCGGTGTACAGGCAAATCCATGCAATACCACACTTGACCTGAAGGCACTTGCAGAAGAAAGCGGTGATCCGATCACTCAGAAACTTGCAGAAGCATGTACACAGGTAAATTCTGCAGAAACTGTAGTGACTGATCTGAACTATGTATGGGGGTCTGACGTAGGAAGCGCTATCATCAATGCACTGATGGAATCAGCAGTTGAAGGGACCGATATTGACGCACGTTTTGAGCAGTTAAAGCAGGAGCTGACAGCCCTTGTTGCATAAAGGCGGTAGTAGGAGGCGGCTTCGGCCGTCTCCTTTTTATCATCATAAAAAGTGGAGGAAACCGATTATGAAAACAAGGAATATGAGCTGGAAGAGAAAAGGCTTTATCCTGGCCTTTCTTGCTCCCACAGTAATTGCATTTGTATTATTTTATCTTTATCCTATTGTAACAGTCTTTGTGACCTCTTTCTGCAAATGGGATTATACCAATATTACCAGCCCGGAGTTTTTTGGATTTGCGGACATGTGGAATAACTACAAATATATTTTTGAGTTGTATCCGTATTTCTGGGAAGCTCTTCGGAATTCTACTATATGGGCGCTTCTGGGAGTGTTTGTGCAGATACCTGTTTCTGCTTTGATCGCTCTTGCATTTTCCCGTAAAGTAAAGGGGGTAAAAATTTGCAAGAAATGTATATATCATCCCCAGCATGATTTCATCTGCAGCCATGGGTATGATCTTTCTGCAGCTGTACAGTCCGTTATACGGAGTAGTGAATCCGGTGATTCGTTTATTTAAACCGGATTTTTCCGAAAACATTCTTCTTCTGAAGGGACCTGCTTTTATCGCCATGACCTGTGCCTATATCTTTTTTACAGGAACCACTACACTGATGATCCTGGGAAATATTATGGCAGTACCGGAAGATGTAAGAGAGGCAGCTATGCTGGACGGCGCCAGTGGTCTGAAGCAGGACTGGTATATCACTATTCCCATGATCAAGGATACGCTTCGTACGGTATCTATCCTTCGGCAACAGCGGGCTTCCTGCTTTATAATGAGGTTTATTTCCTGACAAAGGGAGCAGCAGGAACCTACAGTATCAGTTATGTGATCCGTGAGCTTGCAATCACAAGTACAAGAACACAATTTGGCCGTGCAAATGCAGTAGCAGTGATCCAGATCCTTGCAGGTATGCTGATCATTGTATTTGTAAATCTTCTGTACAGTCAGCTTTTTAAAGGAAAAAGAATCCGAAGAAACGGAGGTCAGTCATGAACAGAAAAATGAAATCCAATCCCCAGGTACGTACAATGTCCCGGGGAACCAAGATCTTTACCTATATCTGTCTTGCATGGGCAGTTCTGGTGGCTCTGATGCCTCTGGTCTGGCTGTTCATCTCCAGTCTGAAAAAAGACCCGCTGGCAAGACCCGGGTTTCAGCTTCCGGAATCTATCTGTCTGGATGGATATATTTCCACCTTCCGGGATCTTCATGTTATGAGATATTTCGGAAACAGTATGATTATTGCCGGTGTATCCGTAGTCATCAGTATCCTGATGATCTCCATGTCCGCCTATGTAGTGGCAAGAATGGAATTTAAGGGGAAAAAGCTGGTGAACCTGATGCTGTATTCTACTATGTTCATTCCGGCTACAGCCCTTACCTATCCGGTTTACAATCTGGTAAATAAAATGCATATTTATAATACCAGAGGAGCCTGATCTTTATTTATGCATGCAGCGGCTGGCAGTCAGCTTTTTTGTAATCAAAAATTATTATGCAAATATACCACACGAGCTTGAAGAGGCAGCCAGAATCGATGGATGCGGTTATGCCATGACCTGGTGGAAGGTGATCTTTCCGATTGCAAGACCCGGGATTATGACTGCGGGAGTTCTGGCATTTCTGAATAACTGGAATGAGTATTACTGGGCTTCACTGGTGATCGTTGACAGAGAAAAGCTGACGGTTCCGGCGCTTTTGTCCACGTTTACCACATCCTTCCGTACCAATTACAATGGTCTGTTTTCGGCAATGGTGATCATTATCCTGCCGCCTGTGATTCTGTACTGTGTGTTCAGTAAATTCTTTGTGGAAGCTCTTTCCGGCGGTGCGGTAAAAGGTTAAAAAGGAGGAAAAAACATGAAAGTAATAACGGCAGTTTTGATCGGAGCAGGTCTGCGGGGCGGCTGGGTGTATGCCGCCTATGCTCAGAGTCATCCGGAAGATCTGAAGATTGTTGCAGTAGCAGAACCGGATGAGGAAAGAAGGAATCTGATTGCAGAGGTTCACGGGATACCGGAGGAACGCTGCTATCAGGATTATAGGGAGCTATTGGAAGAGGAAAAAATGGCAGACTGTGCCCTTGTCTGTACACAGGATACCATGCATTTTGAACCGGTAACAAAGGCTCTGGAAAAAGGATATCATGTACTCTGTGAAAAACCTATGTCTCCGGATGCTTCGGAAATTGTCACTATGGGAAATATGGCAGAAAAATATGGAAGGATCCTGATGATCTGTCATGTTCTGCGGTATTCTTCCTTTTTCTCCAGGATTAAAAATCTTATTGAGGAAGATCGCCTTGGAAGACTGATCAGTATTCAGCATATTGAAGAGGTTGGCTACTGGCATCATGCCCACAGCTTTGTGCGGGGAAACTGGAGACGCAGTGATGAAACAAGTCCTATGATCCTGCAGAAATGCTGCCATGATATGGATATTCTTCTGTGGCTGGCAGGAAGCTCCTGTACGAAGGTCAGCTCTTTTGGAGATCTGACATATTTCAAAGAAGAAAATGCACCGGAAGGTGCTCCTGCTTATTGTCTGGATGGATGTCCTCACAGGGATCAGTGTGCTTTTTATGCACCGAAATTTTATTTTGAGCATCCAAAGGCAGAGCCGGACGGATTTATCCACGCAGTATCTGCAGATACCAGACGGGAAGCCGTTCTTGAAGAATTAAAAACAGGTCCTTATGGACGCTGTGTGTTCCATTGTGACAATAATGTGGTGGATCATCAGGTTGTGAATCTGGAATTTGAAAACCATGTAACCGTCAATATGACCATGAGCGCCTTCACGGAAAACTGTGCCAGAAGGATCCATATTATGGGAACAAAAGGTGAGCTTCGGGGAAATATGGAGCTTGGAGAGATAGAAATTTCTGATTTTTCCACAGGAGAAAAGGAAATCATTCAGCTTTATACACCACCTACCGGACACAGCGGAAGCGATACAAATATGATGAAGGATTTTGTAAGATATATGAGAGAAGACAGCACCCAGGTACGCTCCGGAGCTTCCGTGTCGGTGGAAAGCCATCTGATCGCTCTTGCGGCTGAGAAATCCAGAGTGACAGGTGAGACCGTGGATCTCAGGGAATTCCGGAAAGAGACAGAAGGGTGTTAATATGGATCTGAGAAGGTTTTGCACAGAGATCGGTCTGCCTTTCGGCGCAGTGCGTATTGTGGAAAAAATGAATGAGGAGATCTCTGAAGTCTGTTATCAGTATGTCCGTGAACTGTTTTTTACAGACAGAGAGGAAATTTTCCGGGAGATCGCATCTCTTGCCGGATACAGACAGAGATTTCTTTATTATTACTGCAGACTTGCATGTGAAACATATGAGAAGTATCAGAGAGCAGGAATCGGAGACAGGGTGTTTTTTGACACCTTCTCCGATATTGCTGTCTGGTGCCAGGTATGTTTCCGAAGATATGGGGAATACGGGATTCAGGAATATGAATGGCTGTGGCGTCATGTGGAAATGACGCTTTTTCGTCTGGGCAGACTGCAGTTTGAAAAAACAGAATCTTTGTGGGAATTTGAATATAAAGGCAGGAAGACAGCAGTAGGCGATCCAGTGCTCAGTATACATATCCCCGAGGGACAGCCGCTGGATTCGGAAGCCTGCAGAGAATCTATGGATATGGGACGGAAATTCTGGGGTGGAGAGATTCCGTATGTATGCCATTCCTGGCTGCTTTTCCCCGGATTAAAGGAGCTTTTGGATGAAAAATCCAATATTCTCCGCTTTCAGCAGATGTTTGAGATCCAGCGGGTGGATTTTCAGTTCCGGGAAGGGGAAGAAGGATCTTTGACTGCCTGATAGAGGATCCGGAAAAATATCCGGAAAACACCAGTCTTCAGAGAAATGCCAGGAAATATCTGATGCAGGGCGGCAGGCTTGGCAGCGGACTGGGCGTGATATCTGCAGATTAGGGAAAATGTTACTGTTCACTCCGTTCACAGAAACGAGCCAAAATTCATTTCAGATTGCCTGCGGCAATGGAATTTTGGCTTGTATGTCTCGGGATTTTGGCATATACATGCCAAACACCTCGCGGGATAGAGCCATGTGAACAGTAAGGCAAAATTTCATATTTTATAACAACCCTCTGATTGATTTTTGTTAGGAGAAATAATATAATAGCAGACGAAACTCTGTAAAAACAGAGAAAGATGCTGATATAATACAGGAAAGGAATCCTGTATGGAACATAACAGAAATCATCAGGGGGTATTTTATGAGTATTTTGAACGTAGAACATCTGTCACACGGATTTGGCGACCGTGCTATTTTTACTGACGTGTCCTTCCGTCTTCTGAAAGGAGAGCACATTGGTCTGATCGGAGCCAATGGAGAAGGAAAATCCACTTTTATGAATATTGTGACAGGGAAGCTGATGCCGGATGAGGGAAAGGTGGAATGGGCAAAAAATGTCCGTGCAGGTTATCTGGATCAGCATGCAGTCCTGGAAAGGGAATGACCATCCGTGACGTGCTGAAGTCTGCTTTTGATCCTCTTCTTCAGAAGGAGCAGCGTATGAACGAAATCTGCGATATGCTGGGAAGTGCGGATCCGGAGGAAATGGATGCACTGATGGAGGAACTGGGAAATATTCAGGATGAGCTGACCCTTCATGACTTTTATGTGATCGACGCCAAGGTGGAAGAGGTTGCAAGAGCGTTGGGACTTCTGGATCTGGGACTGGAACGTGACGTAACAGATCTGAGCGGCGGTCAGAGAACGAAGATTCTTCTGGCAAAACTCCTTCTGGAAAAACCGGATATCCTTCTTTTGGACGAGCCTACCAACTATCTGGACGAGGAACATATTGCATGGCTGAAGCGGTACCTTCTGGATTATGAGAATGCGTTTATTCTGATTTCCCATGATATTCCCTTTTTAAATGAAGTGGTGAATCTTATTTATCATATGGAAAATCAGGAGCTGAATCGTTATGTGGGCGATTATGACCATTTTCAGGAGGTCTATGCGGTGAAAAAAAGCCCAGCTGGAGGCGGCTTATCGCCGTCAGCAGCAGGAGATCAGTGAACTGAAGGATTTTGTTGCAAGGAATAAGGCCCGTGTATCCACCAGAAATATGGCTATGTCCCGTCAGAAAAAGCTGGACAAAATGGATGTGATCGAGCTGGCAGCGGAAAAACCGAAGCCGGAGTTTAATTTCCGGTATGGACGCACTCCGGGCAAAATGCTGTTTGAGACACATGATCTGGTGATCGGCTATGGGGAACCTCTGTCAAAACCTTTGAATTTCTATATGGAGAGAGGTCAGAAGATCGCTCTGGTGGGAACCAACGGAATTGGAAAGACAACGCTTCTGAAAAGTATGCTGGGGCTGATCCGTCTCTTTCCGGTTCCTGCGACCAGGGAGAAAACCTTCAGATCGGGTATTTCGAGCAGGAGGTAAAGGGAGACAATAAAAATACCTGTATCGAAGAGCTGTGGCAGGAATTTCCTTCTTATAGTCAGTATGAGATCCGTTCCGCCCTTGCAAAATGTGGTCTGACAACCAAGCACATTGAAAGCCAGGTGCGGGTTTTAAGCGGCGGCGAGCAGGCAAAGGTGCGTCTGTGCAAGCTGGTAAATCGTGATACAAATATCCTTGTTCTGGACGAGCCTACCAATCATCTGGATGTGGACGCCAAGGACGAGCTGAAAAAAGCTCTGAGAGAGTACAGAGGAAGTCTGCTTCTGATCTGCCACGAGCCGGAATTTTATCAGGATGTGGTAAACCAGGTGTGGGATATGAGCAAATGGACCACAAAGGTGCTGTAAAAGCGTATAAAGATTATATAAAGATTTTCTTTATTACAGAATATCCAATGACTTTTCCGGAAAAAGGTGATACAATATCCTGAAAATCGGAGTGATACCTGGCAGATTTACAGAAAAATCAGAACAGGTTCCGATGAGATAAGGAGGAAATATATGTACAGGAAAAGAAGAGCAGGTTCCGGTAAAAAAGGAAAGCTTCTGGCAGTGCTTGCGGTAATTGTAATAGCTGCTGTGTACTACTATGTGGCAATTCCTGCGGTGAACATTCATTCCAGTGGATTCTGGATGTTTCTGATCGCGTTGGTAGTGCTGGGACTGCTGTTTTATGGAGGCAGAAAGGGCATCCATTCAAAAGAAGAGGTCAAAAGTTCAAAAATCCTGAAGCTGGGGATAGGGCTGGTCGTGGTTCTGGTGCTTGTTTATTTTGCAGGCAGCATTCTGTCCTCACCGATCGTCAATGCAAAAAAATACCGGAACCTGATGGTTCCGGAAACCGGAAATTTTGCAGAGGATATTGAACAGATCAGCTACGATCAGATCCCGCTTCTGGACAAGGAATCTGCAGCGCTTCTGGGAAACCGTAAAATGGGAAGTATGGTGGATATGGTTTCTCAGTTTGAAGTCAGTGATCTTTATTCTCAGATTAATTATCAGGACGTCCGGTTCGTGTGACTCCTCTGGTATACGCAAGTCCCATTAAATGGCTGACTAATATGAGTGATGGAATTCCGGCTTATATTACTATTGATATGGCAACTCAGAATACAGAGCTTGTGAAGCTGGATCAGGGGATTAAATACTCAGAGGCAGAGTATTTTAACCGGAATATTTACAGACATCTGAGATTTAAGTATCCTACTTACATTTTTGACCAGCTCAGCTTTGAGATTGACGAAGAGGGAACTCCCTACTGGGTATGCCCTGTGAAAAAATTCAATATCGGACTTTTTGGCGGACAGACCATTGGAAGAGTGGTTCTTTGTAATGCAGTAACAGGAGAATGTAAAGATTATAAGATCAAAGACTGTCCTACATGGGTAGACCGTGCCTATCCGGCGGATCTTCTGATCGAGCTTTATAACTACCATGGTACGCTGATCAACGGATTTATCAACAGTGTTCTGGGACAGAAGGGCTGTCTTAAAACAACAGAAGGCTATAATTATCTTGCTATTGATGACGACGTATGGGTATATACTGGCGTAACCTCTGTAAGCGGAGACCGTTCTAATGTAGGCTTTGTCTGATGAATCAGAGGACAAAGGAAACGAAGTATTATGAGATACCGGGAGCAGAAGAGTATTCCGCAATGGAATCTGCAGAAGGCAGGTACAGAATCTGGGCTACCGGGCAACCTTCCCTCTTCTTCTGAATATTGCAGACGAACCTACTTATTTCATTGCACTGAAGGATAATGCAGGTCTGGTAAAAAAATATGCCATGCTGAATATCCAGAAGTATCAGAACGTAGCCATTGGAGATACAGTGAAGCAGTGCGAAAAAACCTACCTGAAAATGATCAAAGGAAACAGCGCGGCAGTAGCCGGAGAAAACACCAAAAAGCTTACAGGCGAGATTAAGCGTATGGCTCAGGGAGTAATCGATGGAAATACCCATTATTATATTGTACTGGAAGGTCATGACGATCTGATTTTTGATGTTCCGATTACAGACTTCCTGGGAATCGTTAAATATGACGTAGGCGACAGGATCACTATTGCCTATAATGAGACAGAACCTGCCAACAGTGTGGTTTCTGTGGAAGGAGATGCGGGAAGCGCTGAGGGAAGTGTGGAAACTGACGGAGGCGGCTCCGGGGATGATACCGCAGCTCCGGGAGAAGAGGAATCCTGAGCAAAATTACTTTGCCCATGATATACTTTACAGTAGCAGGTATTTCAGGAAAATAAAATAACAGAACAGAAAGCTGCCGGACAGCTTTCAGCAGGAAGTGATAACCTGCTGGAGGCTTGTCTGGCAGCTTTTACTTTGCAGGCAGGAAAAAGCTAAAGCCGTCACATTTTTATGTTCTGTGGGGAACAGCTTTTTGTTTGGATTGGGAAGTTTAGCAGTATTGTTATTCCGCAATATAATACATTGCGGAAAATGCAGGAAGCTCTGCCTGATATCTGCCGTCTGTGATCTTTCTGGCAGGGCGGCGGCGCTTCAGGCTGCCTCCGTATGCCTCCAGATCACTGTTAAGAAGCTCTTTGATCTTCTGACAGCCGGGAAGTTTCAGTTCATAGGTCTGAGACCGGTCAGAAAAGTTAAAGACTGCAGTAAGGTGTTCTTTTTTGCTGCTCCGTTCCAATACATAGACGCAGGTCTGTTCCTGGTGGCAGTCAATCCACCGGAAACCGTCTGCCTGGTAATCTTTTTCCCAGAGGGCAGAATGGGTCAGGTAGATTTCATTGAGATCTTTCATAAAACGGGCGAATCCACTGTGAATGGGATAATCCAGAAGCATCCAGTCCTGTTCCCGTTTTTCGTCCCATTCTCTCAGCTGTCCAAATTCATTTCCCATAAAGTTGAGCTTTTTGCCCGGGTGGGCATACATGTACATATAAAGCGCTCTTGCCTGAGGGAATTTGTTGTCGTAATCTCCATTCATTTTCTGGAGGATCGTAGCTTTTCCATGCACTACCTCATCATGGGAAAGAGGGAGAAGGAATCTTGCATCATAGTAATACATCATGGAAAACGTCAGTTTATGGTAATTACTGCTTCGATATTCCGGTCCGGTACGAAAATAGTCAAGGGTGTCGTTCATCCATCCCATATCCCATTTATAGTCAAAGCCCAGACCGCCCTGGGAAACCGGGTCTGTAACCTTCGGAAAGGCTGTGGAATCTTCGGCAGCCAGAATCACAGAGGGGTGCATTTCTTTCAGTCCTCTGTTCATGTACTGGAGGAATTCCACTGCGTTGAGGTTTACGCCCCGCGCAGGATCCCCCTGCCAGTAAATAGCCCTGCTGATGGCATCCATACGAAGCCCGTCTATATGAAATTCTTTTATCCAGTAGTTTGCAGAAGACTGCAGGAAGCTCCGTACTTCTCCACGGGAATGCATAAAGTTGCAGCTTCCCCATTCGCTGACACCTACGGCAGAATGAGGATACTCGTACAGAGCTGTCCCGTCATACTGAGCCAGACCATAGCTGTCCAGTGCAAAATGTACCGGTACAAAGTCCATGATCACGCCAATGCCATTCTGATGACAGCAGTCAACAAAATATTTCAGCTGATCCGCAGTGCCGTATCTGGAAGTGGGGCTGAAAAAGCCTGTGGCCTGATAACCCAGGATTCATCGCAGGGATATTCGTTCAGAGGCATGATCTCCAGATAATTGTAGCCGTTGTTTTTTACATAGGGAATCAGGATTTTTGCCATTTCTTCATAGGTATACCAGGAATCTGCTTTGTCTGATGGCTTTTTAAAGGAACCGAAATGCAGTTCATAAATATTCAGCGGCTTCTGACGGCAGTCCGTGCGGGCTGCCATCCATTCTTCATCGTGGAAAGAATAGCCCTGCTGGTTCCTTATAACAGAGGCTGAGCCTGGACGCAGCTCCATTCCAAAGCCATAGGGATCGCAGTGCTCCACCCGGTTTCCGGATCTGTCATAAATACAGTATTTATACATCATTCCTTCCTTTGTTCCCGGAACAGAAAGCTCCCAGAAATTGCCGTCAGAAACCTTGTGCATGTCCCATTCCTGCCAGTGGTTAAAATCTCCGAATACAGTGATTCGGGGAAGCGGCAGGCGCAAAGGTGCGGAATATGGTCGTTCCGTTGTTTATATGAGCGCCCAGATAGTCATAGGCATCAAAAATTTTTCCTGTATAGAATCCATAAAAATCCATGATCTTCTCCTTATAGATAATAGACATCAGTTGTGCTTTTGACTATAATATAAAAAACAGTACAGAGAATGTCCACCAACAAAACATTCTGTAAGACGGATAAGCAACCTTTTGATAAAAATGTCGCGTAATATACGAAAGGCAGCTATGAAAAGAGGACAGGCTGGGACATTCGGAAAAAACGGAAAACGAGGGAGAGTATGGATATCAGAATAGAAAAAACAGAAAAAGCCATTAAAAATGCATTTCTGGAGCTGAGGGCAAAAAAGCCTCTGGAAAAGATCACAGTTAAGGAACTGTGCGCTCTTGCATGTATCAATAAATCTACATTTTACAGCCATTACGAGGATATTTTTGCCCTTTCAGAGCTGATGGAGGCAGAAACCATTACCGCTGTAGTAAAAAATATTTCCGCGCAGCAGCAGGATCCTTTCCGGGAGCCTGAGATTTTTACCAGAAATCTTTACATGGCTCTTTTGTCCAGTAATTCTCTGATCGGTATTCTGTTTTCCGGGAAAGAAAAAGCGCGGCTGGGCGACTGTCTGGAAATGGAGCTGAAAAAGCTGATCTGGCAGAGATATCCGGAATATCAGCATGATACAGAGCGGAATATTCTTCTGTCTTTTTGTATACAGGGATGCTTTCACGCATATCTGAACCACAGGGATGAGGATCTGGATGCAGTGGTCCGAGTCAGCGAAAATGTGGTGAGAAACCTCAGACCGCTGTATTTCCGGGAGTAAACATGGAAGAAATTTCAGTGGAAATATTTCGCAGTTCCGGGAAAAGCGATCAGTTTCAGAAAAACGGAACAGATGAAACAGGAAAAGGAGAAAAACATGAGCAGAATATTGCTTTTAGAAGATGATCTGAGCCTGATTAACGGGCTTTCTTTTGCATTCAGGAAACAGGGCTTTGAACTGGCCGTAGCCAGAACGCTCAAAGAAGCAGACAGTTTGTGGGCGGATGGAAAATATGATCTTCTGGTACTGGACGTATCGCTGCCGGACGGCACGGGATTTGAATTTTGCAAAAAAGTGCGGCAGGTTTCCAAAGTGCCTATTATTTTTTTGACAGCGGCTGATGAGGAAATGGACATTATCATGGGATTGGATATTGGCGGAGACGATTATATTACAAAACCGTTTAAGCTGGGAGTGTTAGTTTCCAGAGTAAATGCGCTGCTCCGCCGGGCAAAAGATTTCAGCTCATCAGATACTCAGCTGGAATCAAATGGAATAAAAGTACTTTTACTGCAGGGGCAGGTCTTTAAAAACGGGGAACTGCTGGAACTGACTGCTGCGGAATACAAGCTTCTGTGCCTGTTTATGAGAAATCCCAATATGGTACTTACCAAGGAAAAAATTTTGGGCCAGCTGTGGGACTGCGATGGAAATTACATTGACAGCAGTACCCTTACTGTATATATGAGACGGCTTCGTATGAAGATTGAGGATAATCCCAGCGATCCTCAGATGCTTCTGACAGTCCGGGGAATGGGGTACAAATGGAATGTGACAGGGTGAGGAGCTTTATGAAAATATTTGTAAATAAAGAGATCAGAAAATTGTTTCTTGCATTATCAGTTATCTGGATGGCAGCCCTTCTGCTGACCCAGGGATTCTTATATCGGTACTTCCAGAGGATTTCTTTGTTCCTGTTACTTGTTTTTGCATTGGCAGGAGGATTGATACTGTCAGCGTGTTATTCCTGTTTCCGGAAACAGGATCAGCTATGGAACAGGCAGTGTCACAGATCAACGGGTATCTTGACGGCAATCGCAATGCGCGTATTGAGTGTGATGACGAGGGGGAACTGTACCGGCTGTTTCACGCGGTCAATTCTCTGGCAGCGGTCTTAAATGCACATGCAGATAACCGGCTTCGGGAAAAGGAATTTCTGAAAAATACAATTTCGGATATTTCTCATCAGCTGAAAACACCGCTGGCAGCCCTGAATATCTATAACGGGCTGCTTCAGGATGAGGATGTGGATCCGTCTCTGGTAAAAGAGTTTGCAGATTTATCAGAACAGGAGCTTGACCGCATCGAAACACTGGTGCAGAATCTGCTTAAAATCACAAAACTGGATGCCGGTTCCATTATGATTGAAAAGGAAACGGAAAATGTGGCGGATATGATGGGGGACATTGAGCTGCATTTTGCATACAGGGCCAGACAGGAGCAGAAAGAAATCCTTCTGTCCGGCTCAGATAAGGTGATTCTTTTCTGCGATCGTGACTGGCTGTCCGAAGCAATCGGCAACATTGTAAAAAATGCTCTGGATCATACAGAAAAAGGAGATAAGATTCATATCGAATGGAGAGCCTTGCCTTCTGTCGTTCAAATCGTGGTAAAAGACAATGGATGCGGCATTCATCCGGAGGATCTGCACCATATTTTCAAGCGGTTTTATCGTAGCCGTTTTTCCAGGGACAGACAGGGGATCGGTCTTGGACTTCCCCTTGCAAAAGCGATCATTGAGGCACATGACGGCAGCATTGAGGTGGACAGTGAGCCGGGAAGAGGCACGGTTTTTACAATGAATTTTTTAATTCCTACAAAATTGTAGGCTGGCTGTAGGCTGACTGTAATGTTTCAGTGCTATCCTTTGTATTGTAGACAAAAAAGAACATTATCTGTCTGCAGAGCAAAGTTATTGAGAAAGAGGTGTTGCATAATGAATTTATTAGAGGTCAGAAATATCTGTAAGACCTATGGCAGCGGAGAAACTTCTGTAAAGGCACTGAAAGACGTCAGCTTTTCTGTTCCAAGGGGTGAATATGTGGCGGTTGTGGGAGAATCTGGTTCCGGAAAAAGTACCTTTTGAATATGATCGGTGCTTTGGACGTTCCTACTTCGGGAAAGGTGCTGATCGACGGCAAGGATATTTTTTCTATGAATGACCGGAAGCTGACCGTATTCCGGCGCAGGAATATCGGCTTTATCTTTCAGGCGTTTAACCTGATCCCAGAGCTGACAGTGGAACAGAACATGATTTTCCCAATGCTGTTGGATTATCAGAAGCCGGACAGAAAATATCTGGAAGAGCTTCTGACTGTACTGAATTTAAAAGATCGCCGGAATTACCTGCCAAGCCAGCTTTCCGGCGGCCAGCAGCAGAGAGTGGCCATTGGACGCGCGCTGATTACCCGTCCGGCTTTGATCCTTGCAGACGAGCCAACAGGAAATCTGGATACTCAGAACAGCAGCGAGGTGATCGCTCTGTTAAAAGAGGCGTCAAAAAAATATGAGCAGACTATTATTATGATCACCCACAATCGCAGCATCGCCCAGACCGCAGACCGGGTGCTTCAGGTGTCGGACGGAGTGCTTACTGATTTCGGGAGGTGCTGTCAATGAAAAGCTATTTAAGCCTTATTCCGATTTCTGCAAAGGTGCGAAAGAGACAGAACCGCATGACGATGCTGTGTATTATTATTTCGGTACTGCTGGTTACCGCGATTTTCAGTATGGCAGATATGGGAATCCGTATGGAAAAAAAGCGCGTGACAGAAGAGCATGGCAGCTGGCATATTATGCTGAAGGAGCGACTGAGAAGCAGATTGATCAGATTGCACAGAGGACAGATGTTGCAGCTGTCTCTCATTATGACGCACTGAATGTTGATCTGTCTGCTGACTATACGATTCAGGGAAAAACATGCGTTATTGCAGGCGGCGATCATTCGATTCTCACGGAAATCTATGAGGATCTGACAGAGGGGCAGTATCCTGTAAAAGAGAATGAAATCTTACTTTCCAATGGAGCGAAAGAGTTACTTTCTGTAAATATTGGAGATGTGATTACCATGCATACACCGGCCGGGGATTTTGACTATAGGATTTCCGGTTTTGGAGGAGATGTTACCATTACTACAGATGCCGATGTGGTGGGGACTTTTCTGAGCTGGGATTCCTTTCAGAGTCTGGCAAAAGCAGAAGAAAGCAGCTTGAGCCGGTATGTTTTGTACGCTTTAATGAAAATATTAATATTCGCAGGGCGATTTCAGAGCTGCGGCAGACCTATGGATTTACTGATGAAATATTATCGGAAAATACGGCTTTGCTGGGAATAACAGGATTCAGCAGCGATTCTTATATTATGGGAAATTATCTTATAGCTGTCATCCTGTTTGTTCTGGTTCTGGCAGCAGGAGTCTTTATGATCGCGGGAAGTCTGAACAGCAGAACCGCAGAGAGAACACAGTTTTTTGGAATGCTCCGATGTATTGGGGCGAGCAGGACCCAGGTTATGCACATAGTCAGACTGGAGCTCTTTACTGGTGTAAAACAGCTGTTCCGGTTGGTGTGGCTGCAGGTATTGCAGGTACATGGATACTCTGTGCGCTGCTTCGGTTTGGGGCAGGAGCCGAGTTTGTACAGATTCCTCTGTTTGAAATCAGTGGTGTGGGGATCATCAGTGGAATTATTGTTGGAGTTTTGACAGTGCTGTTATCTTCCATTTCTCCGGCAAGACGGGCGGCGGCTGTTTCTCCGGTTGCGGCTGTTACCGGGAATTTTTATGAAAACGGAAACGCATCCCGGCCGGTCAGGAAAAACTTTCTGAAAATTGAGACAGCCCTGGGGATTCATCATGCAGTATCCTCCCGTAAAAACCTGCTTCTTATGACGGGTTCCTTTGCACTTAGTATTATTATGATTTTAAGCTTTTCTGTTCTTGTGCAATGGGTGAATATGGCGCTTACCCCCTTAAGACCCTGGGCGCCGGACGTTTTTTACAGCAGTCCGGATAATCTGTGTGAAATTGAAAAAAGCTTTGTAAATCAGGTGGAAAACCAGCCCTATGTAAAACGCGCGTTTGGCAGGATGTATCAAAGCCTTCCGGCAGAATATGAAGGGAAATCAGGACAGATTGATTTGATCTCATATGAAGAAGATCAGTTCCGATGGGCGGCAGAAGACCTGATCGCAGGTGATATATCGGATGTTGCTGAGGGAAACGGCGTACTGACAGTCTATGATAAAAGCAACTCTCTGAAGGTTGGAGACACCATCTGGCTGGAGCAGACAGAGCTTACAGTAGCCGGAGTTCTGGAAGACAGTCCCTTTGATACAACGGATCAGCCAATTGTTATCTGTTCGGAGAGAATGTTTACGGATATTACAGGTGAAGATGCCTATGCTGTTCTTGATGTGCAGCTTTCCTCAAAAGCCTCAGAACAGAATGTGAATGAGCTTCACGCACTGTCAGACGGACATTATGATTTTTATGACAGGATGGCGCAGAATAAAGACACGCAAAATACGTATTTTATGTTCTGTTTATTTGTTTATGGATTCCTGGCAGTGATCACACTGATTACTGTTATTCACACTGTAAATAGTATTTCCATGAGTGTATCTGCAAGAACCAAACAATACGGAGCAATGCGCGCGGTGGGAATGGATGATTTACAGATAAAGAAGATGATCAGTATGGAAACAGCTACATATACGATATTCGGACTTTTTGCAGGCTGCGGTCTGGGTCTGCCCCTGCATTATTTTTTTTATACTCAGATGATTACAGATTATTGGGGAACCCAATGGCAGCTTCCTTCAGCATCCGTTGCAGGAATACTGGCGCTGCTTGTGATCGTTTCACTTCTTGCACCGTTTCTTCCGGCAAAGCGCATCTGTAATATGCCCATTACAGCAACGATCAATGAATTGTGATTGCTTGTTGGCATCTCGACTATCGCCTCCTTTTGTGCTATAATTCACTATTATGCGACCACAGAAGGAGGCATTTTTTTATGGGCGGACAAAAGCCTGAAAAAACAAAAAAACGTATATGCATCGGTATTCTTGCCCATGTAGATGCCGGAAAAACGACCTTATCCGAAGGGCTTCTTTATCTTTGCGGAGAAATACGAAAGCTGGGAAGAGTGGATCATGGAGATGCCTTTCTGGATACTTATGAGCTGGAGAGGGAACGGGGAATTACTATATTTTCCAAGCAGGCGCGGCTGAAAACAGAAGAGATGGAGATCACGCTTCTGGATACTCCGGGCCATGTGGATTTTTCTGCGGAAATGGAGCGTACCCTTCAGGTGCTTGACTATGCGATACTGGTAATAAACGGCATGGACGGCGTACAGAGCCATACCATGACTTTGTGGCGGCTTCTGGAAAGATATGAGATTCCGGTGTTTCTTTTTGTAAATAAAATGGATCAGCAGGGAACAGATCATGATGCTCTTCTCAGGGACCTCAGAAAACGTCTCAACGAAAACTGCATGGATTTTGCCTGTCTGACAGAGGATAACAGTGAAAGAGCTGTCGGTGACGATAAAACAGAGAGTATGAAATCCGGAACAGACACATCAGAAGACCTGGATGACCTTATGGAAAATCTTGCCATGTGTGAGGAAGAGCTTCTGGAAACCTATCTGGAAACAGGAGAGGTTGCTCACAGAGAAATCTGCCGTCTGATCGTGCAGCGGAAGGTATTCCCCTGCTGGTTTGGTTCTGCTCTTAAAATGCAGGGAGTTCAGGAATTTCTTCAGGGACTGGAAAGCTATACTATGGAGCGGGCTTATCCCCGGGAATTTGGGGCAAGAGTATTTAAGATCGCCAGAGATCCTCAGGGAGTGCGGCTTACCTATCTGAAGATCACAGGAGGAGATCTGAAGGTCAAAACGATTTTGGATGAGGAAAAGATCGATCAGATCCGTATTTATTCCGGTTCTAAATATGAACTGGTCCAGGAGGTTTCGGCAGGAGATATCTGTACAGTGACCGGACTTACAAAAACTCATCCGGGTCAGGGGCTTGGCACAGAGCAGGAGTCGGTTCTTCCTGTTCTGGAGCCTGTTCTCAATTATCAGATCATACTTCCTGAGGGATGTGATGTTCATGAGATGCTGAAAAAACTGAAACAGCTGGAGGAGGAAGAGCCGCAGCTTCATATAGTGTGGGACAGTGTTCTGGGAGAAATCCATGCCCAGTTAATGGGAGAGGTTCAGATCGAAATCCTGAAAAGTATGATCTGGGAACGCTTTCATGTGGCAGTGGAATTTGGCGCAGGAAGTATTGTATACAAAGAGACCATTGCAGAGCCTGTGATCGGTGTGGGACATTTTGAGCCTCTGCGCCATTATGCGGAAGTACAGCTGCTTATTGAACCGGGAGAGCCGGGAAGCGGCTGTCAGTTTTTTACTGCCTGCAGTGAGGATGTTCTTGCCCGTAACTGGCAGAGACTGATCCTTACCCATCTGGAGGAAAAGGAGCATCTGGGAGTTCTGACAGGCTCTGCCCTGACAGATGTGCAGATCACTCTTCTGACCGGACGGGCTCATGCGAAGCATACAGAAGGCGGAGATTTCCGTCAGGCAACCTACCGGGCAGTGCGTCAGGGACTGAAAAAGGCCAAAAGTATTCTTCTGGAGCCTTACTATGAATTTCGGCTGGAGGTTCCCGCAGAGATGATCGGCAGGGCAATGTCCGATGTTCAGAAAATGCAGGGGAAATTCAATCCGCCGGAAACAGACGGTGATATGGCTGTTCTTACAGGTATGGCAGCAGTTTCATCCATGAGGGATTATCAGAAAGAGGTCATTTCCTACACAGGAGGAAGAGGAAGGCTTTTCTGCAATCTGAAGGGATATGCGCCCTGCAGAAATCAGGAGGAGCTGGTAATGGCTTCCGGCTATGATTCCGAGCGTGATCTGGAAAATCCTACCGGTTCGGTGTTCTGCGCCCACGGGGCAGGCTTTGTGGTTCCCTGGGATCAGGTGGAGAATTATAAGCATCTGGACTGCGGCGCGGATGCAGAGAAGCTGGCACAGGATACAGAAAACTGGTATGAGATTCCGGAACAGGAGACATCAACGGAGAGTTTTACCGGGATGCCCGCAGGCGGTCAGAACAGGACAGGCAGCGGAAAAGGGCGAAAAGGCCAGAAGGGCCTTTCCTACAGCGGAAGCTATGAGGAGGAGCAGGAGCTTCAGGCGATTTTTGAGAGAACCTTCGGGGCCGTAAAAAAGGAACGGTTTACTCCATCCAGAACAGTGGGAAGAACTTCTGAGAGTACGGTCCGCTATCGGGCAGGAAAGCCCCGCAGGGAAGAATATCTTCTTGTGGACGGATACAATATTATTTTTGCCTGGGAGGAACTTCGGGAGCTTGCAAAGGAAAATATTCATGCTGCCTGCGATAAGCTGATGGATATTCTCAGCAATTATCAGGGCTACCGGAAATGTACTCTGATCCTTGTGTTTGACGCCTATAAGGTGGAGGGCCATGCAGAGGAAGTGCTTCCCTATCACAATATTTTTGTGGTATATACAAAAGAGGCGGAAACTGCGGATCAGTATATTGAAAAAACAGTTCACAGAATCGGCCGTCAGTATCAGGTGACAGTGGCAACCTCTGACGGGCTGGAGCAGGTGATCATTATGGGACAGGGCGCTCACCGGATTTCTTCCATGGGATTAAAAAAAGAGATCGAGGATGCGGAAAAGGCTGGAAAACAGGAATGGAAAGCCCGACGCCAGAGCAGCAAAACTTATCTGTTTGATCAGGTATCCGAGGAGCTTTCCGCTCGTCTGGAAAAGGTACGGATGGGACAGGAAGAGCTGTAAAATAAGACAGATGAAGGTTGGGAAACAGGCATATGGAAAAGAACAGTATGGAACAGACAAACACGGAAAACCGCCTGCTTCAGCTTCTTCTGGAAACAGGAGAGCGGCTTATGGCCTCCGGAGCGGAGGTAAAAAGAGTAGAAGATACGCTGGAACGTATTGGAGTGGCATACGGAGCCGAGAGGATGAATGTATTTGTGATTACATCCAGTATTGTAAATCACTCTGGAAAGAAGCGACGGAACTCTTTTGACTCACACAAGACGGATTACAAAATCAGCACAGACTTCCTGGCACTGGAACGTATTAATGCACTGAGCAGAGAATGCTGCAGGGAGCCGCTGCCTCTGGATTTGTTTGAGCAGCGTTTACGGGAATGCGTTCCTCCTAAAAAACAGTGGCAGATGTATCTGGGAAGTGTTCTTGCTGCGGGAAGCTTTGCTGTGTTTTTTGGAGGAAGCTTTGCAGACGGGCTGGCAGCAGCCGTTTTTGCAGTCATCATCTGTCTTTTTCAGGAAAAAGGCGCACAGCTTCTGGCGAATAATGTAATGTTTAACCTGGTGTGTTCCTTTTTTACAGGTACATTGATCTGCCTGACGGTAAAGTTTCTGCCGTTTTTTCACGCAGATAAGATTATGATCGGGGATATTATGCTGCTGATACCCGGAATTGCTATCACAAATTCAATCCGCGATATGCTGATGGGAGATACGATTGCAGGAATTATGCGGCTGATTGAAAGTATTTTGTGGGCCGGAGCCTTGCCAGTGGCTTTATGGCTTCTATATGGATGGTGGGAATATGAAAGAAGTGATTTTGCAGCTTGCTATGGCGTTTATGGGATCTCTGGGATTTTCCATGATCTTCCGGCTTCGAAGAAGCCTCTGGATGGCCGGTTCTCTTGGTGGAGCCTGTGCTGGGGATGTTATCTTCTGATGTTTGATGTGACACAGCATATTTTTGCTTCAGCCTTGTGGCATCTGCTTTTGCGGCAGTTTACGCAGAGATATTTGCGCGGAAAAAAATGGCGCCAACGCTTTTGTTTGTAATACCTTCAGTGGTGCCTCTGATTCCGGGAAGCTCTCTGTATTATACAATGAGCGCTGCTGTCAGCGGAAATACCAGAGAGATTTCTGAATACGGAAGTCTGACGCTTCAGTACGCTCTTTCCATTGCGGCGGGAATCAGCATTGTCTGGACGTTCTGTTCTATCTGGAGACGGTACCAGACAATGAACTATATAAAAAAACATTCTGATTAGGAGCTTCGGCTCCTTTTTTTATTTATTAGGAAATTAGTACATTTTGTACTAGTTTCTGAATAAACAAAAAACGCTCCACGAGGATGCGACCAGATGCATGCGGAACAAGTCCCTCAAGGATTGAGGGATTTAGGAAGTTCGAAGCGGATCTTTTCTCTTTTGTTCTTTGAAAATTATCAGAAAAATATTGACTTTTTACAGGAAAAGATATATTATGATGATATCAAAAAGATATCAAATTAATTCTGTTTCCGAAAAGAGGGAACGGAGAGGAAACGTAAATACAGGAGGGCCTGTATTTGCGAAAAGCAGGGAGGAAAGAGATTATGGCAGAAGTAAAATTTACGGAAGAAAAGAAGCTTAAGGCTGCGCCGGGATTTCCCATGGCAGTTGCGTCACTGCTGGTGACTCTGGCGGGAATTCCCATGTATGTTCTGGGAGCTACCTGGTTTGGGGCAGATAAGCCGGCTGGCGGAGTGGTTCTTGCAGTTTGTATTGTGCTGGGCGTACTTTTGAATGTTGGCGGAATTATTATGTTCTGCGGACTGAAGGTAATCCATCCAAATGAGGCTCTTGTGCTGACTTTGTTCGGAAGCTACTATGGAACACTTTATAACGAGGATTTTACTGGATCAATCCTTTCTGTGAAACAGTAGGCCCGGCAGCGCAGACTATTGATAATGAGGAAAAGCAGAGTAATGCAAAATCCGGTTCCATTAACATTAATTTAAGCGGCGGAGGCGCGAGGGCAGCATCCAAGGCAGTTTCTCTTAAAACCATGACTCTGGACAATAAACGCCAGAAGGTCAATGACGAGCTGGGCAATCCGGTAGAGATCGGTACCATTGTGATCTGGAAGGTTGCAAATGCCACCAAGGCAGTTCTGAATGTAGAGCAGTATGCAGAATTTCTTTCGATCCAGTGTGATGCAGTTACCAGAAATGCTGCAAGAAATTATCCTTATGACAATGGCGACTGCGGCGAAAAGACTCTTCGGGGAAGCTGTCAGGAAATTGCGGATATCATGCAGGCAGAGCTTCAGTCCAAGGTTGAGGAAGCCGGACTTGAGATTCTGGACGTAAGGATCACCCATCTGGCATATGCTCCGGAAATCGCTGCTGCAATGCTTCAGAGACAGCAGGCTGCGGCAATCATTGACGCCCGTCAGAAAATCGTGGAAGGAGCCGTGGGTATGGTGGAGATGGCTTTGAATCAGCTCAGTGAAAACAATGTGGTGGAGCTTGATGAAGAACGCAAGGCAGCTATGGTTAGCAATCTTCTTGTAGTACTTTGCGGAAATAAAGATGCGCAGCCTATTGTCAACAGCGGCTCAATCTATTAATATAGAAAGTAAATAAGTAAAGGAGGCGGAAGCCATGCCGGCTGCATCAAAAGAAAAAACAAAAAAGCAGATACCACTGAGGGTTTCCGCCTCTCTTTATAATGAACTGGCTCAGTGGGCGGAGGACGACTTCCGTTCCATTAACGGTCAGATTGAATTTCTGCTGACAGAGTGCGTAAAGCACCGTAAGAAAAAAAACAGAGACATTCCGGAGAAATGAAATACCGGACAAAATAACAGGATACCTTCTGGCAGACAGGGAAAACCCCGGAAACTGTCAGAGGGTATTTTTTTGTGCAAATTCAACCAAAAATAATCCTGAATTTTGTGAATTAGTTTGATTGAATTTGGATGATTATAACTGTATACTATGAAACATAAAGAGAAATAACTTCAAACTCAGTCATACATTAAATGAAAATTATTGTAAGGAGAGGTGAAAAAATGATCTGTACAGTTACTTTTAATCCGTCTCTGGATTACATTGTAGATGTGGAAGATTTTAAGCTGGGGCTTACCAACAGGACAAGCTCAGAGTTGATTCTTCCCGGGGGAAAGGGAATCAATGTGTCCATAGTTCTCAGGAATCTTGGAATCTGCAACAGAGCTTTGGGATTTACCGCAGGCTTTACCGGAGATGAGATTATCCGCAGACTTCAGGAAATGGGAGTGGAATCGATTTCATCAGGATTGAAAGGGAATTTCCCGAATTAACCTGAAGCTGAAATCCATAGACGGAACAGAGATCAACGGAGCAGGACCGGATATCAGCCGGAGAGAGTGGAGGAGCTGATGGAAAAACTTGACAGCCTGAAGGAAGGAGATGTTCTGTTTCTCGCAGGAAGCATCCCGGCTTCCATGCTGATGACATGTATGAGCGGATTATGAAAAGGCTGGAGGGAAGAGGCGTGATGACTGTGGTGGATGCCACAAAAGATCTTCTGGTAAAGGTTCTGAAATATCATCCTTTTCTTGTAAAGCCCAATAACCATGAGCTTGGTGAGATCTTTGGCGTGGAGTTAAAGACGAGAGAGGACGTTGTTCCATATGGAAAGAAACTGCAGGAGATGGGAGCGGAAAATGTTCTGATCTCCATGGCAGGGGAGGGAGCAGTTCTCATCGCTGAAAACGGACAGGTTTATAAGAAACCGGTTCCCACAGGTACGCTTGTAAACGGCGTTGGCGCAGGAGATTCCATGGTGGCAGGCTTTATGGCAGGCTGGATGGAAAAAAGAGATTACCGCCATGCTTTTTACATGGGAATCGCAGCAGGCAGCGCCAGTGCCTTTTCAGAAAATCTGCCACAGGCAAAGAGGTAGAAGCGGTTTACCGTCAGGTAGCCGGACAAAAACAGGAGGGGGAAAACATATGAGGATCACAGATCTGCTTGACAGAAGAAGCGTATCGCTGAGTGCAGCACCAAAGAGTAAATCAGAGGCTCTTGATATGGCTGTAGACTTATGGTAAAGAGTGAAAAAATCAGCGACAGGGAAGCCTACCGGAAACAGGTATATGCAAGAGAACAGGAAAGTACAACAGGAATCGGAGAAGGAATTGCCATTCCACATGGTAAATGTGACGCAGTACAGAAGCCCGGTCTTGCTGCAATGGTAGTAAAGAACGGAGTGGAGTTTGAAGCCCTTGATGACGAGCCTGTGACTCTTCTGTTCCTGATCGCAGCTCCAAATACAGAAGATAATATCCATCTGGATGTGCTCAGTAAACTTTCTGTTATGCTGATGGATGAGGAATTTACCGCCTCTCTGAGAAACGCACAGTCTGTAGATGAGTTTATGGAAATTATTGACAAAGCTGACGATGAGAAAAAAGATATTGATGAGAGACTGGCTGATACGGGAAGCGCAGATGAGGGACAGGTAAAAATCCTGGCAGTTACCTCCTGTCCTACCGGAATTGCCCACACCTATATGGCGGCAGAAGGAATTGAAAAAGCGGCAAAGGCCAGAAACTGTTTTATCAAGGTGGAGACAAGAGGCTCCGGCGGAGCCAAAAACGTTCTTACAGATCAGGAGATCCAGGAGGCTGACTGCATTATCGTGGCGGCGGATGCACAGGTTCCCATGGAACGTTTTGATGGAAAGAAGCTGATCGAATGTCAGGTTTCTGACGGAATCAGCAAGGCGGATGCCTGGTGGAAAGAGCCATTGCAGGGGATGCTCCTGTATATCACGCAGCAGCAGGAGCATCGAATTCTTCGGCGGCAGCAAAGGCAGGCGGAGGCGCCGGCCACAAAATATATACGCAGCTCATGAACGGCGTTTCCCATATGCTTCCTTTAGTAGTGGGCGGCGGCATTCTGATTGCCCTTGCTTTTTTGATTGACGGTCTCAGTGTGGATCTGAATTCTCTCCCTGCGGACCAGAGAGCAAACTTCGGTACCATTACTCCGGTGGCCACTGTTCTCAAGAACATCGGCGGAACAGCGTTTGGCTTTATGCTTCCGATACTGGCAGGCTTTATTGCCATGGCCATCGGCGACAGACCGGCTCTTGCAGTAGGTCTTGTAGGCGGAATGATCGCAGCAAACGGAAAATCCGGTTTTCTGGGAGCTCTTTTTGCAGGCTTTCTTGCAGGCTATCTGATCCTCGGGCTTCGCAAAATCTGCGATAAGCTACCGGAAGCCCTGGAAAAGATCGCCCCTGTTCTGATCTATCCGGTTGTGGGAATTCTCGTAATGGGACTTTGTATGACTTTTGTTGTGGAACTTAATGGGCGGATTGAACACCGGATTAAATAATGCCTTGACAGGCATGGGAAATACAAGTAAAGTAATTTTAGGACTTATTCTTGGCGGTATGATGGCTATTGATATGGGCGGTCCTTTTAACAAGGCAGCTTATGTGTTTGGCACAGCGTCCATTGCAGCAGGCAATTATGATATTATGGCAGCTGTTATGATCGGAGGAATGACACCTCCATGTGCCATTGCCCTGGCAAGCCTGCTTTTCAAAAACAAATTTACTAAAGAAGAGAGAGAGGCGGCGCTACTAACTTTATTATGGGTCTGGCATTTATCACAGAGGGAGCGATTCCTTTTGCGGCATCTGATCCTCTCCATGTACTTCCGTCCTGTATCATCGGTTCAGCAGTGGCAGGCGCTGTTTCCATGATGTTTGACTGTACACTGATGGCTCCTCACGGAGGAATTTTCGTATTCCCGGTTGTGGGAAACACAATGGCATATGTGGTTGCTCTTGTGGCAGGTACGTTGATCTCAGCCGTCCTTCTGGGAGTGTTAAAAAAGAAAACAGCATAAAAAATAAATAAACTGGAGGATAAAACCATGAAAGAATTCAAGTATGTAGTAACTGACAATGAGGGAATCCACGCACGTCCGGCAGGCGAGCTCGTAAAGCTTGTGAAGCAGTTTGAGTCTGTGGTCACCATTGAAAAAGAAGGCAAGAAAGCAGACTGCAGAAAACTTCTGGCTCTGATGGGACTTGGCGTAAAAAAAGGTCATGAAGTAACCTTTACTTTCGAGGGTGCGGATGAGGATGCTGCCTGCGAGGCAGTAAGCAAATTCATGCAGGAGAAGCTGTAATCAGGAGAGAAACCATGCTGACAGAGCAAAGATATGAGATCATCCTGGAACTTCTGGAAACAAGGAAAAGTGTCACAGTCACGGAGCTGAAGGAGATTCTGGACACATCGGAGTCCACTGTCAGAAGAGATATTACGGCTCTTGACAAAATGGGACGTCTGACAAAGGTTTTTGGCGGAGCAGTTTCTCTGGAAAATGCAGTATCTGCCTATGAGCCTACTGTTGCTCAGAAATCAGATCTTAATATCGAAGAAAAAAAGAAAATTGCCAGATACGCCGCAGGCCTGATCGAACCCACGGATTTTGTATTTCTGGATGCGGGAACCACCACAGGTTATATGCTGGATTATCTGGAGAATACCCGGGCTGCCTTTGTGACAAATGGTGTATCACATGCAAGAATGCTGGCTCAGAGAGGCATTCATGTTACGCTTATAGGCGGTGAACTGAAAGGCTCCACAGAGGCAGTGATCGGAAGCTTTGCTTTACAGATGCTTCAGATGTATCATTTTACAAGAGGATTTTTCGGGACAAACGGAGTGACGAAGCATGAGGCTTTACAACACCGGATGCCAGCGAGGCTCTGGTAAAAAGGAAAGCCATGGAGCAGTGCAGAAAAGCCTATGTACTCAGTGATGCTTCAAAATTCGGTCAGATCAGTTCTGTGACCTTTCGGGATTTTAAGGAAGCGGAAGTGATTACGGATCGTTGTCCGAAGGAGTTTGAAGGAAATAAAAATATTGTGGTTGTGCGGTGACAGGCACAGATGGCCGGAGCGGTTCATTCATTGTGGATGAATCCGCTCCGGCTTTTTGGTACTGTTTATGAACTTCCCGGGAACTGTGATGGAAGACAGGACAGATTAGTCTGCAATCAGGTATTAATTATGAATAAAACTGTAGGTGGGGCTGCTGTGGACGGAGCGTATCGGATCATTTACTGTTCTGAGGAGCAGATACCCAGCTGTTTTCTCAGACTGCGCAGCGTGCGGCGGAAAACGGCGTAAATGATAAGGGCGATCACGGCAGCTACTTCCAGGCACATGGCAAAACCGAGAATTTCGGATTTTGTCAGAAGTCCGTCATTGGCAAGCAAAATCATAAAATAAAGCAGGATCATCAGCGACATTCCGCTGATGGCAGGAATTTTGAATACCGGACCAGCCTGTCTCTGAAGCTCTCTGCCAAGAAAGGCGGGAGAAGCGCCAAGACGCATCAGATCTGAAAACACATAGGCATTGTTCAGGGCAATGGTCTGACAGCGGGTATAGGCAATGACCAGGGCTGCGGTAATGCAGATAATGGCAATGAACAAAAAGGTCATCATAAATACTCCAAAGGTTTTCAGCTGATCCTGAGCATCCATAATACGGAACTGAGGAATATAATTCCAGTACATCCGGAAGTCAGAACTGTTGATGTTGGTACGGTCCACCTGCCGTTCCTCCGGACTGACAGTATAGGTGGAACCATAGTAATTATTTGTATAGCCCTCTGTCATAACATACTGAACCGGATCATAATAGCTGTTGCTGAAGTGCTGGTCATCATAGGAATTTACAATTTTCACAAAGAGCTCCTGTGCAAAGGCGTAACTGTCTTTTCCTTCTGAATTAAACCAGATCATGGAACCGGTCCATTCAGGAGCAAGTCCCTGAGAGATTTTTTCGTAGTCGTTGTCATCCAGAACAGCAGTGCCGTGAGATGCCACATCTTCAAAATGTACAAAGCCTTTACAGGTAACGGGAAGCTCTTTCCTGGTAGTCATGTTTGTAAAAAGTGTTGCATTTTCCACTGTATCGTAAGCGGTTTCTTCTTCATTTGTAACTGCGTAGAAGAATCCGGGATCCAGTGAAATGTTCTGTCCGGTGATCTGATTATAGGTGGACTCTGACAGGGCATGACATTCATCGGCAATGTCAAAATGCTGATAGGAAAGAGTGTTGTCCGGGTTCAGAATCTGCATGTTATTATCACAGGCAAGGGAAAGATAGGAACACTGTAGCCAGTCTTTAATCTGAAAATCATGTTTTTCTGCCAGAGAATAAATCTCTTCTTCAGAAGGGAGAGACTGGTCGGAGGGCCAGAACCAGGAATAGTCATAGGTGCGGCTTTCGGAGCCCATGGAAAGTCCGGTATGAAGCATCGGCAGATAAAAAATCCCGAAGCAGCCGCCTGCAACCAGCACAGTAGTAACAAGGAGACTGTTTACCGTCTGTTTTCCCTGAAATTTCATCATACTTCTGGCAATGATGTTTTTCCAGGGATTTTTGCGTCTGGAGGTCCAGCCGTTGACAACTGTGTGAAGCATGACCATGTAAAGACCTGCAAAAGCAGGAGCGTACAAAAGGTTGAGAAAAGGGGATGGATATCTGTGAAACACATTCATGTATACAGTTGGACCTTCGTATCCTGCAACTGCGCCTGCCAGAATCAGGACAATACCCACAGGGCCGCACCAGCGTCCAAGCTCTTTTACAGGCTCGTTCTGATGCTCTTCCTGGATCACGTCCAGAATATTGGTGCGTTTCATATAAAGAAAAGCAAGAACGCATGCGCAGATCACAACCAGGGCTGTGAAGCCTGCAGATACCCAGAGACACCGGAAATCTACGTTCAGAACCATTTCTTCTGAATTTACAATAAAAATCCGGAAGGCAGTCCACAGAAGAAACAGGAAGGGAAAACCTGCCAGAGTTCCCAGAACAGCAGAGCTGCCGCTTAAAAGCAGCACCTCACGGAAAAGACCGGGCGCCAGTGTTTTTCTGGAAGCTCCGAGAGCCATAAGGATGCCAAGCTGCCGTGATTTTTTGCGGAAAAAAAGGCTGGCAGCATAAATCGTAAATATAACGCAGCCGAACAGGGCCAGAACGAAGATGGCGTATAACTGTTTCCGGCTGTCGCCTCCCGGAGGAAAAATATCCTGTACAGTGGGAGAAAACATCAGTCCCGAATAAGCTGTCATCAGCATAAGAGAAATAAAATTGCAGAACAGGTAAAGAGCTGCCTGCTTCTGGTTGGTACGGCGAAGGCGGCTTTCCAGTTCCGCCATAGTTTTGATCGATCTTCTTTTTCTGTTATCCATTACATATCACCACTCATTTCTTTGATTGCGTTTAACAGTGTGTCATGAAAAGCACTTCTTGTCTGAATGTTTTTTTCAAGCTGACGGTAGATATTTCCGTCCTTCAGCAGGATCACCCGGTCACAGAAGGAAGCGGAAAAGCTGTCGTGTGTGACCATAAAAATAGTAGCGTCCAGATTCTGTCTTGCATTTTCAAAAGATTCAATAACGATCCTGCTTGATGTGCTGTCCAGATTTCCCGTAGGTTCGTCAGCAAGAAGCATCAGAGGATGGTTGATCAGACTTCTTGCAACTGCGGTTCTCTGACGTTCTCCGCCGGAAATCTCTGCCGGATATTTGTTTCGGATATGACTGATACCAAAAAGCTCCATAAGCTGATCTGCGTAACGCTCCCCTTCTTTGTCCACATTTTGTCGGATGATTCTGGGAACAAGAATGTTTTCACGGACAGAAAGTCCGTCAAGAAGCATAAAGTCCTGAAAAACAAAGCCAAGCTTTTCGTTGCGGACAGAGGCAAGCTGTTCCGGTGTCAGGGAGCTTAATTCCTGTCCGCCCAGGGTGATCCTGCCTTTTTCAAAAGGGATATAGCAGGAAATACAGTTAAGAAGCGTACTTTTTCCGGAACCGGAGGGCCCCATTACAGCTACAAATTCGCCTTTGGCAACAGAAAAGCTGATTCCTTTCAGCACTGTATAGGTACGATTGCCGGTAGTATAGGATTTTTCCAGATTTTTTACAGATAACATAAAATTCCTCCTCGTCTTATGTTAAAAATTTACAGATGTTCTGCTGTTGTGCTTTTACCATACCACAGAAAAAAACAGCCGGAATCCAGGCTGTAAAGTTTGGCATTTTTCAGGTAAAGTTTTGCAGGTCTCTGCGAAAAATGTAAAGAATAGAAGGATTTTTGTAAAGTTTGGCATGCGCCGGAAGCTGTGGTTGTGGTATGATAAAAGAAATCTGAAGCGAGGAGCATCAGTAAAGGATATAAAAGCAGCAGGAGGAGATATTATGCTGAGAATCGCTTTGTGCGACGATGAACAGGAGGCCAGGGATCAGCTGCGGTTTCAGCTTGAAAAATCCCTATATGAAACGGATGAGGAAATTGTATATGAATTCAGTTCAGGAGAAACTGCGGTCCGTTGGCTGAAAAAACATCCGGGAGAGATCGATCTTCTTTTCTGGATGTGGAAATGAAAGAAATGACAGGCATGGAGGCTGCGGAAAGGATACGGGAGTTCGACAAAACCATTCTTCTTGTATTTGTGACAGGATATTCCGAGTATGTATTTGACGGATACCGGACAGGGCTCTGGACTATGTGATGAAACCTGCCGGGGAAGAACGGATCAGACAGATTGTGTCAAGAGCCAGAGAAGCGTTTTATTCCAGACGGGAAAAAGATTTTGTGTTCCAGAATCAGGAGGGAACCTTCCGGATAGCTCTGGATCAGATCCTGTATTTTTACAGCGACAGAAGACAGGTGTATCTGGTAACGGAAAACAGAGAATACGCTTTTTACGGAAAGCTTTCTGAGGTACAGTCTCAGGTGGATGCACGGTTTGTGAGGATTCACCAAAGATATCTGGTAAACGGAGATCATGTGGAGTATATTGGTCATGATGAAATCCTTACAGGCGGAAAAAATCTTCCGGTAAGCCGGGGGATGAAGGAAGAGGCGCTGAAAAGACTTGCGGAGCTTATGCTGAAGGGGGCAGGCCTATGAGAAAAAATGCAGAGCTTTTGTTTTTGACAATTGCCTGGCTTTCGGTTATGGGAATCTGTCTGTTTATGGCAGTGGGACGCCTGCTGAAAGTGAAAAACAGCAAATTCCTCAGAATGATTCTTGTGACTGCCTGCGGATTTTTAGGCGGTATGGTGATCTATCTGGCAGACTGGGGAAATATTGTTCCCACGTTTGTATTTTTTATTGCAGCTATTATGATCTGCTGTGAGGGAAGCGTCATAAAAAGGCTGACAGTGGGACTGATGACAGCCAGTACGGTGTTTTCTTTTAATGCGCTGGTGGATAACTGGTCGCCGTTTTATCAGATGTATCAGATCGTGATAAAAATATTTTTTTGTGCAGGGCTGTGGATTTTGATCCGGAAGTTGGGACCGGACAGAGATTTTGAACTGGCGCCTTCCATGTGGAGGCTTCTTTTTATCCTGACGCTTCCTCCTTTGGGAATTGTATTCAGTCTGGTGCTGTTAAGCGATTATGATACTGCAGGGATCTCTGTTCAGTATCTGTTTCTCCTGCTTTTGTCCCTTTCGGCTTTTGCAGGGCTTTTATGGACCATGGTGGTTCTGGCCCGGCAGCAGAAACTGGAAGAGGAGGCTCTTCTGGCAGAGCAGAACAGACGGTACTATGAAGCTATGGAAAATCAGCATTTTGAGATCAGCGTTTAAAGCATGATATGACAAATCACCTTCAGACAGCGCTGGCTCTTCCGGACGACCAGAGAGAGGGATATCTCAGGGAGCTTCTGGAACAGACAGGGGCTTCCCGCACTCTGAAATACTGTGGAGATACCACTGTGAATATTATTCTCAGCGCCAAGGCTGCTCTGATGGAACAGAATCATATTGACTTTCATGTTTCCGCAGATATTTCTGAACCTTTGCCCATGGAAAAAACAGATATCAGCGCTGTTTTTGGAAATGCCCTGGACAATGCGCTGGAGGCAGTAAAAAAACTTCCTGAAAGCCAGCGGAGAGTTTCCCTGGAAGCAAGGCAGGGCAAGGGGATTCTGGCAGTCAGTGTGCGAAATCAGGGCAGACTTCCGGATTCAGAGAAGGAGGAGAGACGGAAGCAGAATCCAGGAATCCGGCAGTTTTTTCCAAGTACAACAAAATGTGACACAAAAAATCACGGGCTGGGTATTCCCAGCATTCAGGCTGCGCTGAAAAAGTACGACGGAATGCTGGAATTAAGGCAGGAAGCGAAGAAGTCTGCCTTCTGATCTGCTGCTATATCCGCAGGCCTTTGTAAGGGTTATTGAGTTTCCTTTTATTATCCTGTATACTTTATAAACACACTATATAATGAATCAGGGAGAGAGAACATATGCGTGAAAAACTGACAGAACGTGACGTACAGAAAATCCAGCAGGAGATCGAGCACCGGAAGCTGGTGGTGCGCAAAGAGGCCATTGAAGCTGTAAAGGAAGCCAGAGCCAGGGGGATCTCAGTGAAAACTTTGAATATTATGCGGCAAAGCGTCACAAAAATCAGAATGAAAGCCGTATCCGGTACCTGGAGAGAATGCTGAAAACAGCGGATATTGTTACAGATACTTCCAGAGAAGACGAAGTCGGCATGGATGACATTGTGGAAGTAGAATTTGAAGAAGACGGAGAAATTGAGAAGTATAAGCTTGTAACCTCTATCAGGGGAAATTCCATGGAGAACAGAGTGAGCATCGAGTCACCTGTCGGACGGGCTCTGAAAGGCCACAAGGTTGGGGACCGGGTTCAGGTAAAGGTGAATGAAACCATGAGTTACTATCTGAAAATCCGTTCTATTGACAAAACGGGCGACGAGGGAGAAGACATCAGAAGCTTCTGAGAATTTTACATAAATTTAACATTGCGCTGGGGACAACTTTACAATTGTTTCTTAAAATGAAAATATATTAAATTTTCGTAAAGGAGAAATACAATGGATTTTTTTAGTATACTGACGATGCTGGGCGGTCTTGCTCTGTTCCTGTATGGTATGCAGGTTATGGGCGATGGTCTTGCGAAGATTTCCGGAGGAAAGCTGGAGAAAATTCTTGAAAACCTTACATCCAGCAAATTAAGAGCAGTGCTTCTGGGTCTGGGTGTGACTGCGGTGATCCAGTCCTCATCTGCCACAACGGTTATGGTCGTAGGTTTCGTAAACTCCGGTATTATGAAGCTGACACAGGCTGTTGGTATTATTATGGGTGCCAATATCGGTACTACAGTAACCGCCTGGATCTTAAGTCTTGCAGGTATTGAGAGCAACAATTTCTTTATGAGCCTTCTTAAGCCAAGTTCCTTTGCTCCGATCCTGGCGCTGATCGGAATTGTGCTTCTGATGTTCACAAAGCTCCCGCAAAAAAGACATTGGCGCTATTCTGGTTGGATTTGCAGTGCTGATGTTCGGTATGGATACCATGAGCGCTGCTGTGAAGCCTCTGGCTGATGTTCCGGAGTTTACCAATCTTCTTCTGGCATTTTCCAATCCGATAGCAGGTGTTCTGGCAGGTACGGTTCTTACAGCGATCATCCAGTCCTCATCTGCATCCGTGGGTATTCTTCAGGCTCTGTGCGTTACAGGAGCTGTGCCGTACAGTGCGGCTTTCCCGATCATTATGGGACAGAATATCGGTACCTGCGTGACAGCGCTTCTGTCTGCTATCGGCGCAAACAAAAACGCAAAACGTGCAGCCATGATCCATCTGTATTTCAACATTATCGGTACTGTAGTGTTCCTGAGTGTATTCTATATTCTGAATGCAGCTGTTCAGTTCCCGTTTATGGACGCTATGGCAACACCGGCAGCAATCGCAGTGACCCACAGTGTGTTTAATGTTACAGCAACCTTACTGCTTCTTCCGTTCTCCAATCTTCTTGTGAAGCTTGCATGTATGACGATCCGTGATTCTTCTGAGGATGTTGAGGCGGCAAAGGAAGATCAGGAATTCCTTATTCTGGAATCCCGTTTCCTGGAAAAACCTGCATTTGCAGTAGAGCAGGGAAGAACCGCAGCAAGACGTATGGCAGAGGATTCCTGGAAGGCGCTGAAGGCCTCTTTTGAGGTGCTTCATGATTACAGTGAGGAAAAGGCTCAGAAGATCACAAAGATGGAAAGCAAGGTAGACAGGTACGAGGATGAACTGGGAACTATCTTGTCAGCTGAACAATAAGGATCTTTCTGAGACAGACAGTCACAGTGTTTCCATGATGCTTCACTGCATCGGTGATTTCGAGCGTATTTCTGACCATGCAGTAAACATTAAAGAGTCAGCAGACGAGCTTCATGCAAAAGGCCTGAGCTTCTCCGTTTATGCAAAGGCGGAACTCAGAGTACTGACCGCAGCAGTGACCAAAATCGTAGAAACAGCGTTTTCTGTATTTGACGAACAGGATATTACCAAGGCTTCAGAGATTGAGGCGCTTGAGGAACTGATCGATGAGCTGACAAAAGAAATGAAACGCCGTCACATCAATCGTCTCCGCTCCGGCGAGTGTACCATTGAAATGGGCTTCATTCTTTCTGACCTGATCACCAGTATGGAAAGAATTGCAGATCACTGTTCCAATATCGGTGTCTGCGTAACTCAGGTGCGTGAGAATCTTTATGATACACACAGACATCTGAACGCAATGAAAAACGATCAGGATGATGAATTTAATAAATGTCTGGAAGCAGTCCGCAAAGAATATCTGCTTCCGTAAGCGTCAGTAAAAACTGAAGGCAGATCATATAAGGCTGTTGTGGGAATTTCCGGAGGGAAATTCCTCAGCAGCTTTTATGGCATATATGAAGATAAGGAGGACAGTTCATGATCTACTGTGTGGAAGATGAAAAAATATCAGGGAGCTTCTGGTATATACCTTGAAACTACCGGATTTACAGCAAAGGGACTGGCAGATGGAAAAGAGCTTTGCTCAGCCATGAAAAAAGAACTTCCGTCCCTGATCCTTCTGGATATCATGCTTCCGGGTGAGGACGGATACGGCATTCTGACCAGGCTGAAGTCCTCTCCTGATACAAAAAACATCCCTGTGATCATGGTTACGGCAAAGGATGCGGAATTTGACAAGGTACGGGGACTGGAAGCCGGAGCGGACGACTATATCACAAAGCCTTTTGGTATGATGGAGTTTGTTGCAAGAGTAAAAGCAGTGCTTCGCCGGTGCAGCAGGAAAGAGGAAAACAGAGAGCTTCACTGCGGAGAACTGAGAATATCGGTGGGACGTCATGAAGTACATCTTGGAGATCAGAAGGTGGAGCTTACCAGAAAGGAATTTGAGCTTTTGCAGTATCTGATAGAGAACAAGGGACTTGTTATGAGCAGAAATCAGATCCTCTGTCATGTGTGGGGATATGATTTTGACGGAGAGACAAGAACTGTGGACGTACATGTGAGAACACTTCGTCAGAAACTGAGAGAAGCAGGAAACATGGTGGAAACCATACGGGGAGTAGGATACAGGATCGGAGAATAAAATGAGACAGAGAATTTTAAATCACGGAAGCTTTCTTGTAATCCTGTCTGTTCTTCTGACCTTTCTGGCTGCAAGCTTTGTCATGTATGACAAGTTTGACGTATTTATGAAACAGAGTGTGCGGGATGAGGTGGAATACATTCGGGCCGGTATCGAAGCAGCCGGACTGGATTATCTGGAAAGCAATGTAAAAGAGATCAATGCTACAAGGATCACAGTTACAGACAATGAGGGCAATGTTCTGTATGATTCGGAGACAGAGGCGGATCAGCTGGAAAATCATGGGGAACGCCCGGAGTTTGTGAAGGCAAAGGAAAAAGGCTATGGGGAGATCGTAAGATTTTCGGAAACTTTTTCCGAGCAGACCTTTTACTGTGCCATGAAGCTGGATAATGGAAATATCCTTCGGGTGGCAAGAACAACTGACAGTGTGTTCCTTACTTTATTTTCCAGCTTTACGCTGCTGGGGATTCTTATGCTGGGGATTCTGGCCCTGGAATTTTTCCTGGTTCAGAGACAGACAAAGGAGCTGATCGCGCCCATTAATGAGCTGGATCTGGAGCACCCTCTGAAAGATGTAAGATATGAGGAGCTGCGTCCCCTTCTTGTACGGGTAGACCAGCAGAATAAACAGATCGCGTCTCAGCTGGAGGAGCTGAAGGAGGCTGAGGCAATGCGAAGAGAATTTTCTGCCAATGTTTCTCACGAACTGAAAACCCCTCTGATGTCTATTTCCGGTTATGCGGAGCTGATGATGAACGGAATGGTGGGAGAAGACAAGGTTCCTGAATTTTCCGGAAGGATTTACCATGAGGCAAGCCGTTTAAGTTCTCTTGTGTCAGATATCATCCAGCTTTCAAGGCTTGATGAGAAAAACAGCGACATGCCATTTGAGGCAGTAGATATTTATGAGCTGGCAGAGGACATTGTGTATCATCTCCAGCCTTCGGCAGAGAAAAAGCAGATCAGTCTTGTTCTGGAAGGGGAGCATGTGGCGGTGCGAGGAATCCGGCAGGTTCTTTATGAAATGTTCTATAATATTGCGGACAATGCCATCCGCTATACCGATGCAGGAGGAACTGTCCGGGTGTTTGCAGGGCAGGAAGGACATCATCCATGCTATTTTGTGGAGGATAATGGGATCGGTATTCCGAAGAATGAACAGAGACGTATTTTTGAGAGGTTTTACCGGGTGGATAAAAGTCATTCCCGTCAGACCGGAGGCACAGGACTGGGGCTTTCTATTGTAAAGGCATGGGGCTGCGCTTCATAAAGCAAAGATCAATCTTGACAGTGAGCCGGAAAGGGGACAAAAATGGAGCTGATGTTTTAGTCATCGGCTCCATTTTTTATGTCTTTTTCAGAATTCTGAGGACGTTCGGAGATGGCTTTAATAGAAAGCGCGTACTCTGTAGGCGTCATTCCGCAGAGTTTTTTAAACTGTCTGGAAAAATAATGAATGGAGGAATAGCCCAGAAATTCCGAGATCTGTGTGAAATTCATGTCATTTTCCCGGATTAGCCGTCTGGCAAAATTGATCTTCATATGAGAAAAAAAGTCGATCACTCCGCAGCCGTATTCCTCACGGAAGATTTTCTGAAGCTGGGATCTTCCGATGAGATTGTCATGGCAGATTGCTTCAAGGGAAAGGGATTCACAGATATGATCCTCCAGATAACGGGTGATCCTCCGGCAGGCAGAAGATTCAAATGAGGGGTCGCCAATGTTTCTGACACAGTGCGGTACCTGTGTAGTATATCTTCGGAGCATATGTATCAGAAGCTGTTCCAGATAAAGAACAAGAAGCTGCTGGGAACCCACAGGGCTGTCTTTTCTTAATTCCATTTTATGAAGATAGGGGTCGTCAAGAGGAGAGGCAATGCACCGCCGGGCCTCAGCGATGATTTTTCCGATCAGGGTTCGCTCTGTATCCGAAAGGGTCAGAATCTGTTTTTCAAAAAAACTCATATAGGGAGAATTACAGGCAAAGGAAACAACTACAATATTAGGGGCATGATTTCCGGTTGCCGACAGGTTGTGAAATTCGTTGGGACGGTGAAAAATTATCTGACCGTGAGTAAGGACATGAACTTCTTCATCTGCCTGAATCCGGGCAGTTCCTTTATCTACACATTGAAATTCCCAGAAATCATGCTGTTCACCCGGATAGGAAAAGTCATTGCAGTATTCAAAGTAATGGATGGTATAAATTTTTTCTACAGAAAGATCTTTGGCAAGAGGTATACTTTCATATATCATAACACGGCTGCTCCATAGAAAGTGATAAGGTTTTCGGTTCCGTTTTTCTTGGAAACATACAGATCAGAATATGTTCAGGAGAATGTTACAGTAACTACAGTCTAACAGATGCCGGTGCTCTGAACAATCAAAATATGAGAAAAATATCAATTAGAAGTAATATTGTCGTTGAATCTGTAACTCATAGCAATATTTCTAAAGTATACAGCAATATATAAATTGAAAAAGTAATTTTAATGAGTTATTATTAAGAAAACAAAAAGTTTTGTATCTTATGTACAAAATCTAAAGGAGGATATGAGATGAAAGCAAAAAAACTTACCAGTCTTGCACTCTCAGCAGTTATGGCAGCAGGCGCAATGTCAGGAATGGCAACAACTGTTATGGCAGATGAAGAGCAGACTCTGAAACTGGCTGTTGTAGAAACCGCATATGGACAGGATATGTGGAAAAATGTTTGCGCAAAATTTGAGGAGGCAAATCCGGGAGTAAAGGTAGAACTCACAATCGACAAGAAGCTTGAAGATATCATTACACCGGCTATGAAATCCGGTGATTATCCGGATGTTATCATGAGAGCAGTGGGATCTGAATCTGCTCTTACAGAAACCTTTGTTAAGGACAATAACGTAGAGGAAATGACTGACGTACTGGAAATGACAGTACCGGGAGAGGATGTAACTGTAAAAGACAAGATCCTTCCGGGATTTGTGGACAACTCTATTACAAATCCTTACGGAGACGGAAAAAACATATCTAATGCCGATGTTCTACGGACCTTGCGGACTGTTCTACAACAAAGGACTGTTCGAGGAAAAAGGCTGGGAAGTTCCTGAGACATGGGATGAAATGTGGGAACTTGGCGAAAAGGCAAAAGAGGAAGATATTGCACTGTTTACATATCCTACAGCAGGATACTTTGACGCATTCTTCTATGCACTGCTTCATGAGACTGCCGGCGCTGAAACATTCCAGGAAGCTCTGAAATACGGCGAAGGCGTATGGGAAACAGACGGAGCAAAGAAAACATTTGAGATCATTGAGAAGCTGGCTTCCTATACAGAGAAGACAACTCCGGCAAACGCAAATGACAATGATTTCCGTAAAAACCAGCAGCTGATCCTTGACAATAAGGCTCTGTTTATGCCAAACGGAAACTGGGTAATCGGCGAGATGGCAGACGCTCCTCGTGCAGACGGCTTTGAGTGGGGATTCACAGCACTTCCGGCAGTAGAGGAAGGCGGAGAGAGAGCTTCTTATTCCTTCTTTGAGCAGATCTGGATGCCGAAGGGCGCTGTAAACAAAGACCTTGGAAAACAGTTTATCGCATATCTGTACTCTGATGAAGCAGCTGAGATTTTTGCAAAAGACGGTGGAGCAGTTCAGCCGATCCAGGGAATGACAGACAAACTTGAGGGCGATGCAAAAATTTATTATTCTATCTATGATGATGGTGCAGTAGCTGTTATGGATGCTTTTGCGACAACTGAGCCGGTAGAAGGTGTAACCGTTCGTACAACATTCTTTGATCCGATCAACTCTCTTGTCAGCGGTGATAAGACAGTAGATGATTGGGTAGAGCAGATCAAAAAAGACAGTGATACCCTTCGCGGCGCTTTGAAATAAAGCCAGGATCCTGACATAATTAAATATGGTATCTGAAAAAACGGACGGTGAATACTACCGTCCGTTTTTCGGGATAAAGAAAGGAGAAGAACCATGACGAAAAAAAAGGG
>ENA-OQAA01000038-OQAA01000038.1-human-gut-metagenome-genome-assembly--contig:-NODE-38-length-83380-cov-2.111275_pt1 | contig 83380 bp, 94 predicted proteins | sample MGYA00242489_ERZ504515 | MGnify/ENA primary metagenome ERZ504515 (study PRJEB26092, sample SAMD00036237) | human gut metagenome | host: Homo sapiens | study: EMG produced TPA metagenomics assembly of... | reverse complement strand
CCCAATAAATTCTCCACACCCGTATAAAAGCAACGGAGCGTCAAAAATACGATCCACGAAATTCATACTGATATAATCCGAGATAACCGTTTTCTTGAAAAGACCACATAAGATAAGGAACAATCCCTCACCAAACTCAGATCGCGTCACCGTAGGATTCTTATACATTTGAGGGATAAAATCCCGGGCACGAACGATTGGCCCGGCAACCAGTTGAGGAAAGAACGATACATAGAAAACATAATCGATCCAACGGCCGAGAGGTTGGATTCGTCCCCGATAAACATCTATCACATAGCTTATACTCTGGAAGGTAAAGAAAGAGATTCCTACCGGAAGGAAGATGTTCATCTTAAGCCATTCTCCCCCGGCGGCCATAGTAAACAGTTCGCCTAGGAAATTGAAATACTTGAAATACCCCAGCATACCTAGGTTTATGCAGAGACTAAGCGTAACGAATAATTTACGTTTTAATACCGATGTCGTATGCGAGATACATTGCGCTATCAAGAAATCGGAAGTAGCCGTAAATACCAGCAGCCCGAACCAAAGTCCACTACTTTTATAATAGAAATAAAGGGAAAACAGTGTCACGTAAATAATGCGAGCCAACGTATGTTTCCTTAGCGACATATAAATCATCAGGAAACCGATAAACAAGAAGAAGAACAACCCGCTACTAAACAAGATCGGGGCATTATGATGATATGTCAGGATATCTCCCAGTTTCTCCCACGTGAATTGATGATTACTAAGCCAATCTCTAAGTATATTATATTCCATATAAGATTCTTATCGGTTATTATATGATTCCATGAACGCCCTAAACAAAAGCGTTCCTTGTTCTTGATACCCTTCTTTCGTAAAGTGAATCCGATCCCGTCCCATCAAACGAGAACTATGCCATTTGCGGCACGAGTTTTTCCCTCCTGTCGTAGTGAATAAATCCCAGCAAGCGACCTCTTCTTTCTTCGCTACATTCCGGATAGCACGGGCAGCCCGCTCGGTATTATCATTACGCACATACGTTCGCTGTTTTCCCGACCGGACTCTCCTATAACATTCCGGAGGAGTCGTCAGTAAGATTGCCGTATTAGGCAACTCCTTCTTGACTAACGCCAAGAAAGCCTCTATCTGACCGGAAAACTCATCGGTATTAAAACGTCTGCCAAACGTCTCGTTGGTTCCCATAGAGATGATTAATAAGGACGGTTTTAATAAAGCCAACTGACGTATATAAGCCTCGTCCGTATAATTCACATACATCGCCCCATTCACTCCGATGGAATGGTATAAGATACCCCTGCTTCCATTCTTCAGTGTCAGGCCATAATATAAATTCGTAAAGGATGAGGCCGGTCGCAATGTATTCGTGCCTCTTTCCGTCTCGTACTCTGCAATTGTAGAGTATCGGTCAAGCAGGAGATCCGGAAAGTGTCGGCTAATACACCGGGAACACATACGGTATCCGCACGAAATGTTTGGACCGAGTCTTTCAAAGCCCCGGCAGGAAGCATGGGCATCGACTTCTCCCCTCTATATAAGATCGCCTCATTAAACTCGTATCCGGCACCATTATTCGGAGTTATCACGACATCAAAATTAATCGAGGGGGAAACAGACTTAATCCCGATCCCACCGATCCTATCGGGGTTTTCCGGACATGCTGAATACAACGTCCGGCAATCCAATCCTTAGCGACGGATTTGATAAAGTAATCATCCGGCTCGTTGGTCTTGCTCAACTTAAAAGGAGCGATCCAGCCTCGTCCGGCATTCCCGAACGCCTGTTGGAAAAGGCGCATGACACGACCGCTTAAATGTCCGGCTTGGATATGCGAATCCCCCAACTGGACGATCGTGATAGCCGTATCTTTCCCTGCACGCAACGAATCCAGTTCATTGAAAAAATTATTCCACTCCTTACTAGAATCCGGTAAGATCAACGTATCTTTTCCCACTTTCATAGAATAAGATAAAGGAGGCAACGCTACAGTATCCCGAACCGCCAAACTATCAAGAGATACATCCCCGTTTATTCCGGCTTTAGGTTTCGGAACAGAGAAGCCCATGATCACTCCTAAAACAACCAGACTAATTAACCACTTTCTCCGCTTCATCATAAAAATCTTTTTCTGATAATAACGCTTTCAGCAAGGCATCGGCAATCTCCCGTCCACCCCTAAAGCTTAAATGCGTATAATCCTTACTAGCCCAGTTTAATTCTACGAAACGGACCATACTGTTCTCTCCTCCCATAGCACCGAATACATTCCAGAAAGGAACCCCTGCCTTTTTAGCGGCTTGCCTTTGCGCATGCAGCAAGGCTAACACGGCCGGCATCGTCTCGAATTCCCCATCGTCTTGACGGCTTCTGTCCGACACCCCCAACATCAATATATCAGCTTCCGGAAAACAAAGTTGTATATGGTTAATGACCTTTACCATCCGGCTACTATACCATCCATAATTCATCACGTTGTCGCTCACGACATTCAACCCATACTGCAAGACAATCAAGTCATACGGACGGATCTTATTCAATGCTTGGCAACGGGAGACATCCAAGCGCTCCAATATCATACCCGAGTTTCCCCGAAGAGAGAAATTATCGACCACGACACCTAAATGATCCTCCATAGCGACCCCTAATGCCCGGAACTCAGGAGTATTCTTAAAAGTGAAATCCGCTTCGGTGAACATCCCTTCCAACTCGTATTGGGTTACGATCGATGTGGCGGGAAGCATCTCTTGTAGGGTATCGGCGGAAGCGTTGCAAACCAAGCGCATCTCCGTATTCTTATTCTGCTCATAAATCAGTTTCAAAGAAGAGAACGTCTGAAGCTCCGGATAACGCTTAGTCGTCTTCACATGGATGGAGGCGTTTTCCTCGTTTGCCTCGAACATCATCCCAGATAAAGTATATCCATGCTCATGATCTGTCAGCATAGACCAAGTAGTCCATCCGGAGGCACGTTGCTCCACGGTTGGACGGAACTGTGCCGCTACGGATGTGACCGGTACAAAACCAACACCCCGCCCCCCAAATTCCTTCTGCATCCCGGAACGGAAATCGGCCACCATAATATCTCCTTCGATAAAAGAATCTCCAAGGAAGGCCACACGTACCGGACGATTCAATTCCCGCCTGTTTTTTAAGGCGGCGAAGAATCGTTGCAAACCGATATGTCCAAGAGAATAGTCCTCGATATGAGCCCCCAGCGAATCCGCCCCTTGAACAGCATAGACCGCTTTGTATAACGAATCACGAAGGGCCAAAGCCGCTGAATCTATTCCGGCGGAACGCATGATAGAATCCCTTAATGCTACCGAATCTACTTGAAGGGTGTCCGCTTGTTCCAATTGTTGTTTCAAAGAATCCAAGGAGAGCTTTTCCTCTTTCACCTTGAAATCCGATAAAAGATCTACCTTTTTGATCTTATACCCGAACAATGTATCCGGAAGGCTATATAAACCAAAGCTCATCAACAACGTCAGCGACAGTAACGCTAACACTCTACCCAAATTATTATCTTTGTTCATCTAACTTTTGCTTATAAGGGGACAAAGATAGACAAGTTTACCTACCGGAAATAATCTTCGGACAAAAATAACCTTAAAATTATCCGTTCAGGGTGGATCATCCTTAAACGTAAGTTGAGACAAAAAGAGATGCAATAACGAAGGCTCCAGCAGCATTGGGAAAATCAATCCATAAATAGCCCCGTAGAAATGGGCATTATGATTTATGTTATCTCCTGTTTGTTTCGCCATATACTGGCAATAGGCCAGATATAGCAAGCCGAATACGATTCCGGGGACAGGCAGCACGGCGAAAAACAAGATCTTTCCCCAAGGATCAAGGAATATAGAGGTAAATAGAACCGCCGATACCGCTCCAGACGCACCGATAGAGACATAATACGGATCATTACGTCGTTTTATCAAATCATAAAGCGAAGCCACGATCATTCCCCCGAAATAAAGAGCCAGATAAGCCCCACTGCCGAATCCCATATATCGAAACGTTCGTTCAATATAGAGACCAAAATGACCAGAACGTGAACATATTCACTAGTAAATGTGTCATATCCGCATGGATAAATCCATGTGTCACGATACGATAATATTCATGATTCCGGATCGTACGATATGGGATAAACGCTAATTTCATAAATAACTCCCTATTACTAAAACAGATAAAAGAGAGAATCACTGTTATTCCAATAATTAAATAAGTAATCATATATTCTATTATTTTTCTGATGAGCCACAAAGCAAAGCATAAATTCCGGTTTATACAAATATCAGGTATATATTATCTAAGCCAAAGGAAAAACAAGAATCCCCAAAGAAAAACAGATAACAGTAAAACCAAAGGCTTCAAAACTTTATCGCAAAAATAGCTCCTTACTTTCTTTCGATCAGGAATATTTTCCACTGCGATAACACGATTCACCTTATTCGTCCTATCAAAATAGGAAGAATATAGAATCAATATATAAAAACCGAATATTTGCAAAAGAAATAGGATGGAGACTAATGGCTTTTCATATCTTTTCTGTTTCTCTTCTATTTTGAATTGCTTTAAATCAATCTCTTTTATAACCCGAATCAATGTTTTCTTTTCTTCCAATATTAAAGAATCTAGATTCTCTGAAAAAGAAGAAATCTAGACTTTTTAAATTCTCATAGTACCGGACCATACTATCAATTCTATTTCTTTCTGTATTCAAAGAACTCAATTTCATACTTTCAGCAGTCATATCTATATATGATATAGAAAAAGGGAAAAGTAAGAAAAGCTAAAGAACAACACATTACCACTAATAACAACAAAATGTTTTATTCAAGCCTCCTGTTTAGTTCCTTCCAAAAAATATTTGTCAAAAAAAACACACTAAAGCTGTATAATACAAGCAATACATAAAGTACGTATGGTATACCCCACTAATTGCAGCCAATTCTCCATCGCTTCTACATCTACAGTAATACCAAAGAGGGTCACCGCATAAATCAATGTTATAACCATCATTAATCTATGTTCTTTCTTTAATCCAAGTACCAGATCAAACATTCTTTCCCACATACTATCCTTATATTTTTTCGCCAAAGATACAAAGATTGCTTTAAGCACATGGTATATAATAAAAAAGTGGATAAGCCTTTTCTCATATCCACTTTTATTTGTTACTTGAATAAGAAGCTACTTCTTGCTATCGATTACCAATAACGGAGTATCGGTGTGGAATAACATTTTTCTCGCGATCGAAGGATTGAACATTCGGGCTAGGATATTACGGCGATATGTGCTTAGGGCTATAACATCAATTTGTTTATCACGAACAAATTTCTCGATGGCTAACAGCAAGTCACCATCGGCTAGAACCGTATGGGAAATATGGCATGTGGATATTGTTTCTTGAAATATTCACGGACGCCTGTCAAACGAATCTCATTCCATTCATCTTTGCTGGTAGAGATATTGAATAGATGAATATTAAAATCAAAGCCTTTGATGATTTCCATAAACTCGTCAAACGCTACCAATCTCTCTGGTTAAACGATGTTGCGAAAGCGATATTCTTAGCGTCTCTCAAATCCGTGAAAGGAACATTCTCCGGTATCGCCAATACAGGAACCCGGTTCACCTCGATAACCTCTCCGGTCACGCTACCGATCAGATCCATATCTTTTTGGCTCTTACCTCTCGTTCCCATCACGATCAATGTCGGATGATACTCCTTGCTATAAGCATGATCTCCTCTTCCGGCAAGCCTTCACGTAATACATAATCGTATTTTACCTTGGGTAATTCGCCAGAGGACATCTTCCGGTTGATATGCGTACAAATATTCTCCATATCGATACGGACACGTTGTAAGATATGCTGTACGGATTCCTCCTCGTTTACTTGGTAAGCTAATGTATCTCCCATCGATAGCAGATGGAAAATAGGGGCTGAAATAGGCGTGCATGATCATCACCTCCGCACCTACCGCATGAGCGTAATTAATTCCCAACTCACAAGCCTTGGCGGAATAATCCGAGAAATCAATCGGGATCAGAACTTTCTTGACCGCATTAACCTTCGCCTCTTCCTCCTTTGGTTCCTCAAACCACTTATTGTCTTCAATAATGCGTAAAGCATGCGGTAAATCACTCTCCTTAATACGCACACGCACTCCTGCCGAAACGACGGCTGGATCTGGTTTACATTATGTATATAGACCTCTATGCCTTCTGTTTCGAGGATTGTCTTGAGAATCTGGGCTTTCTCAAACGTGTGGATAGCCAATGTCACTAATTTATCTTCCATACTCAATACATTTTTATAGATGAAACAATCGGGATTTATGAATTGTTGAATATAAAAATCCCAAAGCGTTCTTTCATTTAGCTATGGGATTTTTTATACGAATGAATTTCTCTTACGCTTTCTGTGCTTCGGCATCCTGACTCTCGGCCAGTATCTGCAAAGCACGCTCGAAAATAGTCGTATCATCTAAAACAACAACCTCCGTCTGGACCGGGCTCGATATGGAAACCACAACTCCGTCCATCTTGAAAATTATGTCCACCGAAATAGTTGCGAACTGTCTCAACCTTTAATCCCAACTCATCAGCGATGCGTTGTATACTTCCGTCAGGTAACGAGTCTTTAATTCTTCTCAGTTCGTTAAATGTAATCGTCTTTGTCATGGCTTTCTTATTTTGAAGGTTAATACTTTTGTTTAATATTATGGCACTAACTTAGTCATTTAATAGCATTGAAACAAATTATTATTGAGAAAATGAATCGAAAACAAATATGCTTTACGACATACTCAACCAAACTCTCTTATCTAAAGCATGATACCAATTGCTCATTAAATAGAGCTATTAAAAGGATGGTCAACCAAATCGCATAGGTGATCAAACGTTTCCGAGTATCCGAGTAAATGGCCTCCGGACGTACCCAAGAATCTACCGGAATCAATTTAGGCCTTATATAGAGGTATAACAGATATACAACATACCCGAATAGCAAACCGGATAAAGCTCCCGGAATAATATCCGTGATAAAATGCACTCCTAAATAAATACGAGTATAGGAAGTCAAAATCGCCCAAAAGAAAATAGTCCATCCAAATAGCTTATTCCGGAAGATCAGCGCCATCAAGGTAGCGAAACCGAAAGCGATTCGCCGCATGGCTGGAGATAAATCCATACATACCTCCCCGATAACCGAACACCACCTTTACCTGATCCATAAAATCAGGGTGATGAGTCGGACGGAAACGGGTGAAGATGGGTTTACAAACATGCGAAGCGAACTGGTCGCATAGCGTGATCGTCAAGACTATGGCCAATAAGATCAACAACCACTCCTTCCAGTTCTTCTTATAGCACAATACCACCAATATAAAAAAGGCTAACGGTAGCCAAACCGCCTTGCCTGAATAGATCCACATAAAGCGATCTAAAAAAGCGGAGTCGCTACCGTTAAGCATAAAGAACGTATCACGTTCCCAAACCAATAATTGTTCTAGCATGTATCAGATTTTTTCTATGTCTTTACTAGGCATCCATCCTACGTTCCCATCCTCAAGCTCGATCTCGCTCCATTCGCCAAGCGTACTCTTCACGTCACGTTCGTTCCCTCATGTAATACGAAAAGATCCGTACCACTAGCGTCGGGCGAGCTTTTCACCGTAACGGTCGGGGCGAATACGATGGCATGTTTACGGTTTATCATCTCATCCTTCTGGTCGCTGGCGAATATATTGGCAAAAACAACCATGATAATAAATAGGATACCCAAATAGAAACCGATCTTCTTCAAGCGTACCCAACGGGAGAAAAAGAACAAGATCAAAGCAACCGATAAACAACAGGAAGCACACGATACCTGTCTTCGCCCAAGAGTCTGCGGAACCGAGATTCTCCACGCTCTTAAACCATTTGACCAAGAAGAAATCACCAACCGGCTCAATCTTATCGATCGTCTTCTGACGGGCCATCTGTAAATTGAAGCGAGCATCGCTATCACCCGGATCCAGCAGAAGACAACGTTCGTAGTTCAATATAGCCGGAGCGATCTTACCCGCCTTATAATAGGCATTTCCCAAATTATAATAAACGGCGGCAGACTCGCCATTGCTCTTCAAGATTCCCTCATATAGCTCGATCGCCTTTGCATAATCTTCTTTCGTGTAAGCGACCTCGGCCTCCTTCAAGGCGGTATCTTGCGCATAAGCAGATCCTATCAGACATAGAGTCAATAAGAAAAACAATACCTTTCTTAAATTTATAGTCATCTTCATCTTCTTACTTTTTAATTGTATTCTCCATTTTACCAATAGCGTCTACCGTCAGCTCATACAGCTTATCCATAGCGTCTGACGCTTGGGACGGAGCGTAACGAGCGAACTCACAAGTATTCAAGATATCCATGAACTCATTCGTCAAGGATTCGTCTACACCGTATTTAGCCAATTCTGTCTCTACGTTATCCTTGGTCAGATCGGATTGCGGGATACTCAGCTTATCGCTCAAATAGCCCCACAACGCACGCAGTACCTCGTCGTAGAATTCTTCCTTCTTGTTCTCTTTCATCAGCTTGCCGGCGTTCTTCAGACGTCTAACCGCCATCTTGTTCGCCTTCTTGGTACGAACCAAGGCGATGTCGGCGTTTTCCTTCACCTGCTTACGATAGATAAAGAAGAATACGATAAACAAGATAGCCGGTACGATATAGCAAAGATAATACATAAAGGAACCGAAGAATATACCATCACCTCCCTCGATAAAGGAGAAACCTTTCGTCTTTAGGTAACGGATATCCTTGCCTAAGTATTTCACGCTCTCTTTATTACTGAAGTTCGATACGACCGGGGAAGAACCGCTACCGCCCTTGCCTTGCTCCACATGCAACTTATAAGGCTCGGACTTGATGGTCTTATAGGAACCGGACTTGATATCGAAATAGGAGAAAGCGATCGCCGGGATCTCGAAATCACCCGCGTAACGGGGTATCGCCATATATTCGATCGTCTTGCTTCCACTGACACCGGCAGTCGTGGTCTTGATGTCCATCTCTACTTTTGGGTCGTAGACATCGAAATCGTTCGGGAAAACCACTTCCGGGTTCTTCACCAACTTCACGTTTCCGTTACCCGTGATTTTCACCTTTATGGTTACAGCCTCGTCTGTCTTGACGTTGTTCGAGCTGATATCAGCCGTCATGGAGAACGTACCTACGGCACCGGAGAAAGAAGCGGGCTTACCGGAGGGCAAAGGCTTCACGTCGATAGTAACCGGAGAGGTGGTCAACACCTTGCTCACATCCCGATACGAGTCGAAGAAGCTATCGAAGATACTACCGCCACCCGCTTGTTGCATACGGACCTTCACCACGGCGTCGAACTTGCCACTACTGATCGTAATCTTTCCAGAGCGTTGCGGATACAGGATCACTTGACGCATCACGGCCGACTGGTAGTTACGTCCGTTGTAGTTTTCCAAGGTCAGTTGTTTCTCTTGCGGAAGCTCGATCTCTTGCACAAGAAAACCCTCAAACTCAGGATACTTCAAGCCAGTAATTGCGAAGTTCTCTAAGGAATAGACCTTGAAAGTCACCAAGAAACCTTCTTGCTCGAACACGCTTCGTTTGGATACGTCCATCTTCACGAACAGCCGATCGTTAGAGATCGCCCCGCTCGCCGTCGTTGTCTCCGCCTCTTGCTTACCCGCCTTATCCGCCGGAAGCACCTTGATGGCCAAGCCATTCGATGTATAATTAGAGCCGTTCACCTTGATCGTTGCCGGAGCGATATTAAACGTACCTTCCTTCTTCGGCATCAAGACATACGTATACGTAACGGTTGTCTCGCTGGTACTCTTCCCGTTCACCCAGCTACTGCTATAGGAGGTGGATTGGGAGGGACCATTAATACGTCAAAGTCTGGCATCTCCTGCACTCTCAAATCCTTGCCTTCAGCATTGACGGTGAAAGTCAAGCGAAACTGCTCTCCCATTACCACCGCTTGGGGCGCCGAGCCTTGAAGGTCACATCCGCGGCCTTTGTCGCCACCCCTACCGTTAACATCAGGATGAATAAGAAAATTAATTTCCTCATTGTGTATCTCATTTTTTCGTTAATTATCCAGTTTACCACTCCTTCTCGGTCTTCCGGCGTTGTTGCTGTTGCATCTGCGCCTTCTTCACTTTCTCTTGAGTGTCTTTCTCGTCTTGCAGGAAGGCATCCAACATCTGCTGGGCATTGTCCTTGCTCATTTGCTCGTTGGATTGCTGTTGCTCTTGGGTCTTATCCTGTTTCTGGTCGTCTTGCGGCTGTTGTTGTTGCTGTTGCTGCTGATCGTCCTTCTGATCCTTGTTCTCCTGCTTGTCGTCGTTCTGTTGATCTTGGCTCTGATCCTGATTCTGCTGATCCGACAGCAGTTTTTGGGCCAAGGCCAAGTTATAACGGGTCTCGTCATCTTTCGGGTTCAAGCGAAGCGATTGCTTATACACCTCCACGGCCTTGCCGTAATCCTTGTTCTGCATGAAGATATTTCCCATATTATGATACACCTCCGACAAGCGTGCCTTCCTTCCGGCGTAGCCACCATCTTCTCCCTTGCCCGGCGATCAATTGATATTGCTCGGCGGCCTCGGGGAACTTGCCTTGCTTGTATAGGGAATTCCCAAGATTATAGGTTCCTTCCGTAGAGCGGGGATTCACCTCCAAGCTCTTGCGATAAGCGATCTCAGACTCGGTGTATTTCTCGCTCTCATAAAGTTTATTCCCCTCACGCACGTTCTTCCGTTCCGCTTTCTGGGCAGAGACCGCCCCGGCACTGAGCGCCAAGACCGATACCCATATCATAGATTTATATATACGTCTCATCACTTCGTCGAATTAAGAGAATAATTTTACTTTCCTAAATATACGGTTCTTACGATCCAAGGTCATGAAATCGGCGATCAAGAGAAACAAGGCGATCCAAGCGAAAATCTGGAACTGCTCGTCATACTCGGAATAAACCTTGCTATCCAGCTCCGTCTTATTCATTTTCTCGATTTCCTTCTGAAGGGCTTTCAAGGCAGAGTTCGTATTGTCCGCACGCACATACATACCGTTTCCGGCGGCGGCGATCTCTTGCCCCATCTGCTCGTTCAGCTTCGTGATCACCACGTTTCCATCCTTATCCTTCATATAATTATTGCTTCCTTGGATGGGGATCGGAGAACCTTTCGGATCACCCATTCCCACGATGTTCACGTGGATGCCCTTCTCGGCGGCGGCTTTGGCGGCACCGATAGCGTCGTCCTCATGGTTCTCGCCGTCGGTGATCAAGATGATCGCCTTATCGGTCGTCTCGTCCGGGGTAAAGGAACGGGCGGCCAAGTTGATGGCGGCACCGATCGCCGTACCTTGCGTAGAGACCATCGACGGGTTGATAGAGGACAAGAACATCTTGGCGGAGATATAATCCGAGGTGATCGGCAACTGCGTGAAAGCGTCGCCGGCGAACACGATCAAACCTACCTTATCATTCGTAAAGCCGTCCGTCAATCGGGATAGCATCTGTTTGGCTTTATCCAAACGGTTGGGCGACACGTCCTCGGCCAACATGGAGTTGGATACGTCCAGACACACCATGATCTCTACTCCCTGACGCTTCACCGTCTCCAGTTTCGAGCCGAATTGAGGCCCCGCTATAATAAAGATAACCATGGTAATGGCTCCGAACAACAGCCAAAACTTCAGATGCTGGCGCTTGGTCGATACCTCGGGCATCAACTCGGCCAACAACGTAGGGTTACCGTATTTCTTTATCGCTTTCTTCTTCACGATCATGGCGTACACGTAGAACGCCACCAATGCGGGAAGGAGAAAAAGCAAATATAAAAAGTCCGGATGCGCAAATCGAAACATAAGCCTTTTATCTTTATGGTATATTTCTCAACAATGTATTTCTCAATAAGATCTCCACCAGCAACAAGGCGAACACCAGCAAGGCCCAGTTCTTATACTCCTCCTGCTTCTTGCTGTACTCCTGTACGCTGATCTTGGTCTTCTCCATCTGGTCGATCTCGGAATAGATCTCCTTCAGGCTGGCGTTGTCCGTAGCACGGAAATATTGCCCGCCCGTGGTAGAGGCGATCTGCTTCAACGTAGCCTCGTCGATCTCTACCGGTATATTCTGGTACTGCACGCCGAAAGCGGTCTGGAACGGATACGGCGCCATGCCTTTCGTTCCGACTCCGATCGTATAGACACGCACGCCGAACGTCTTGGCGATCTCGGCGGCGGTAACCGGAGCGATCTCGCCGGCGTTGTTCGAACCATCGGTCAGAAGGATGATCACCTTCGACTTAGCGTGGCTGTCCTTGATACGGCTCACGGCATTCGCCAAGCCCAACCCGATAGCCGTTCCGTCTTGGATCATACCGCTTTGGATATCCTTGAAGAGATTCAGCAAGACCGTATGATCGGTTGTCAACGGGCATTGCGTAAAGCTCTCGGCAGAAAAGACCACGAGACCGATGTTATCGTTCGGACGGCCGTTGATGAACGACGCGGCCACATCCTTCGCCGCCTCCAAGCGGTTCGGTTTCAAGTCTTGCGCCAGCATACTACCCGAGATATCCATCGCCAACATGATATCGATACCTTCCGTGGAAGAATTGGACCAACTATTCGTGGATTGTGGACGGGCCAAGATCACGATCAGCAGCGCTACCGCTACCATACGCAACACGAAAGGCACGTGACGCAAGTACACGATCCATGATGTCGCTCCCGGCGCCTCGAACGCCTCCGACGAGGAGACCTGCAAGCTGGCCTGACTCTTGCTCAGCTTGTAGACGTACCATCCGATCATCGGGATGAGCAACAACAATAAATATAAATAATTAGGATTCGCAAATACCATCTCTTAATCCTTTAAATTAGTTGTATCGTTCGTAGATTCAGGCTCTTGCATCTCCTCCACCTTCGTCTGGTTCACGAACAAATACGCGTTCATCATACTCAAATCATTCTCATCCGGCAGCGGGTTCATCTTGGCGAATTTCACGAAGTCGGCCAATTGCAGAATCTGCCTCAAGTTATCGTACACGCTCTGCGCCTCAGAGTTCTTGCGGATCAGCTCCAAGATCTCACCGGAAGTCATCTCCATGGCATTGATACCGAAACGTTCCTCGATATACTTACGCAGCGTATCCGTGATCAAGGTGTAATACTCCTTGCTTCGTCCTTGCTGCCAGAGTTTCTGTTGCTTGATCTCGTCCAGTTCCTTGATAGCCTGCTCGTGAGGCGGAAGTTTCGGCTCCTCTTTCTTGAATGGGATCAACGACTTCTTCGCACGGATCCGTTTCACGATATAGGCGATCACGCAAATCAAGAACAGGGCCAGCAAGATCCCGTAAATGATCGGATAATAATCGGCCCATACGAAAGGCGGCTTCCATACGGTCTTGATGTCGTTGAACTCCTCCGGCTTGTCCGCGTTCACGGGAATCGTGGAGACCTTCAAGGCGACTTGGTTGGAATATACGGTATCCACCCCGTCTATCACCTTCAACGGAGGTAATAGATAGAGTGACGAATCAAACGAGGTAATCAATACATCCTGCTTGATAACGAGCCGGTCGTTCTCGATCTCCGTGGAGTCCGCCTTGGAGAGATTCAACACCTCCACACCCGTCATCAAGGTATCGTTCGGGATCACGATCTGCACAGGGCGATCCTTATCCGCCGTTACCGTAAGGTGCAAGGTAGTCTGCTCTCCGATCAATATGGCGGCCGAGTCGATAGCGACATCGATCAACGGCCTTTGCGCATATGCCCTTCCCCCCGCGAGGGAAGCGGCGGCGACCAGAAACAGGATACTTTTCTTTATCAATTTCATCTGCTTGCTTTAATTACGTTTGTCAAAAAGAGCAATCAATGCTTTCACATAATCATCCTCGGTACGGACAGAGACGGAGTCTACACGGCATTTCTTGAACGTATCGCTCATCTTCGCCTGCCGTTTCTCCCACCATTCCTTATAGGCCGCACGCACACGGGCGGAGGAACTGTCTATCCATTGCTCCTTCCCGGTCTCGGCGTCCTTGATCTTCATAAGGCCTACGGCGGGAAGCTCGGTCTCACGACGGTCGTACACCTGAATGGCTACCATGTCATGCTTGCGGTTGGCCACCGTCAAGGCGTCCTTGAAACCCTCCTTGTCAATAAAATCGGAGATGAGGAAAGCCGTACAACGCTTCTTGATGGCGTTGGTCAAGTACTTCAACACTTGGCTGATATCCGTCCTCGTCTCCTCCGGATGGAAATCGATCAGCTCCCGGATGATATATAAGATATGTTTCTTTCCTTTCTGGGGCGGGATAAACTTCTCGATCTTGTCCGAGAAGAACACCACGCCGATCTTATCGTTGTTCTGTATCGCCGAGAAAGCCAAGGTAGCGGCGATCTCGGTGATCACCTCCTTCTTCATGACGTTGACGGAGCCAAAGTCACGGCTACCGGACACGTCGATCAGCAGCATCACCGTCAGCTCACGCTCCTCCTCGAACACCTTGACGTAGGGGCGGACGTAGCGGGCGGTCACGTTCCAGTCGATATCCCGGATATCATCGCCGTATTGATATTCCCTTACCTCGCTGAACGCCATACCACGGCCCTTGAAAGCCGAATGGTACTGGCCGGCGAAGATGTTACGGGAAAGACCACGGGTCTTTATCTCGATACGGCGGACCTTTTTTAATAATTCACTTGTCTCCATTTAAGGAACTTCTACTTTATTCAAGATCTCGCTGATTACCTCCTCTGAAGTCAAGTTGTTCGCCTCGGCCTCATAACTCAAGCCGATACGATGGCGCATCACGTCGTGGCATACCGCACGGATATCCTCCGGGATCACATAGCCCCTACGCTTGATGAAAGCGTACGCACGGGCGGCCAACGCCAAGTTGATAGACGCACGAGGGGAAGCGCCGAAAGAGATCATGCTCGCCAAGTTCGGCAAACCAGCCTCAGCCGGGAAACGGGTAGCGAAGACGATATCCACGATGTAACGCTCGATCTTCTCGTCCAAATAAACCTCACGAACCACGTTACGGGCGTCGAGGATCTCCTCTTTCGTCAAGATCGGCTTGATCTCCGGACGTTCTCCGGATATATTCTGGCGTATGATTAATTTCTCTTCCTCCTTCTTCGGGTAATTGATGATCACCTTCAACATGAAACGGTCTACCTGCGCCTCAGGTAACGGGTACGTCACCTCCTGCTCGATCGGGTTCTGGGTAGCCATTACCAAGAAAGGCTTCGGCAACTTGTAGGTATGCTCGCTGATCGTGACCTGACGCTCTTGCATGGCCTCCAACAAGGCACTCTGTACTTTCGCCGGGGCACGGTTGATCTCGTCCGCTAACACAAAATTAGCGAAGATCGGGCCTTGCTTTACCTGGAACTCTTCGCTTTTCTGACTGTAAATCATCGTACCGATCACATCGGCCGGAAGTAAGTCCGGGGTGAACTGGATTCGGCTGTATTTAGCGTCGATCAACGACGACAATGTTTTAATGGCAAGTGTCTTAGCCAAACCCGGCACACCTTCCAACAGGATATGTCCGTCCGAAAGCAAACCGATCAACAAAGATTCAACCAAATGCTTTTGTCCGACGATTACTTTGTCCATACCCATCGTAATCATGTTCACAAACGAGCTTTTACTTTCAATTCGCTCATTCAACTCACGAATGTCTACTGTCTGACTCATAAGATTTATTCTATTATATTGTTATTATATTGTCCCAATTTTACGTTGATTTTTTAGGATGCACAAAATTAGAAATGTTAAATTCGTATCCTTCACTTTTGCAGTTAAATAATACTAACCAACACTTCCTTGTTTTGTTTTATTTTACTTAAAAAAGGGGGATTTCTCTTACTCCCCGGCAAGTATCTCTGTTTGTAGGGCGGCGGCTTTCTCCCGCGACTCACGGCTCTTGCATCGATGCCATACGATTCCGGAGCGGGTATCTCGATCACGGTACCGATCGGGACGTTGTTCGGGTCTTTTATAACAGCCTTATTATGTTGGTAAATATATACCCAGAATAATTTATTGCCATAATATTCCAAGGCGATCACGGTGAGGCGGTCGCCATGCTTGATCTTCACCTGCCCCAATGGTTTGGCGCCGGTTCCACATAAGGCTCCGGTTCCGTATGCGGGGTCTTCTCCGCTACCGAGTCCGGATGAAGCATCCAAGCTGATTCTTGAACCGTGTCCTTGGCTTCCGTTACCACCTCCTCTCGGACAGGCGCCGGTTTCCAATTATTCCTTCCCAAATAGAAGAATACAGAGATTACGATTATCAAAAAGGCAACGATCATTAATACCCCCTTCTCCTCCGGTTTCTTAAGGCTCGCTCTTCCGGTCTCTTTGGTATGGGAGATGGCTCCGCGGCCGGTTCGGGTTCCAATTCAGGTTCCGGTTCAGATACCGATGGCCGTTCCGGATCAAACGCTTGCTCTGGCTCAAGCAATGGTTCAGGTTCAGGTTCTAGTATCGGTTCGGGCTTCTCTTTGGACTGGGTATTTGCCAAAGGGATTTCCTTATCCGGCATCACCTCCTCCACGGACTCGTCTTCCGTTTCCTTCTCCTCCACGGACTCATCCATGTCCGAGAAATCCACGTTCTCGTTGATCTCTGTCGTCTCAAAGATAGAGAAAGGCTTGTTTACCTGTTCCCGCAGGTCTTTATCCGGCAGGAAAGAGAATTTATAATGTTCGGGGATCAAGAAACGTTCACCGGTATTCACGTGGATACTCTCCCGCTTCTCCACAGAGATAATCTTGAAAGTACCCAAGCCCTTTACTTTTACGATCTTATCCGTATAGACCCCTTCGGATACCACCGAGATAAAATCTCTCAAGAAACGCTCTACCTCTCCTCTGTCCTTGCCGGTACGCTCCGATAATAAACCGGCTAAATCTTGTATATTCAGCCGGTTATTCATGATCTCCCAATTCCTTTAAACGATTCTTCACGGTCGTTCCGGGTTTGAATACGGGAACTAATTTAGGGGGAACCAGATATCGCTTCCCGTTCGCGGGATTCACGGAAATACGTTCCGCCTTCTTTTTCACCTCGAACTGGCCGAAGCCTTGCAGATAGATCGTATCGTTATCCACTAATTTCGAACTTACGACGAACTGAGCGCAGAAAGCATGTCGGATACCTCCTTCGAGGTCCAATCCATGCGATTCGCCAATTCCGTTATAAGTTCCTTGTTTTTCATATCTAATTCCATAACAGTTCGTGCTGCTATATTAGTTATTTTTTCGTTAACCGACAAATATATTGACAGTTTTTACATCAATTCAACACTTTACCATACAGATCAAACGCTTGTGCGTCAATCACCTTTACTTGGTAAAAGCTACCCGGACTCAAGGGAGTATCCTTGGAGATCAATATTTCCGGATCTACCTCGGCGAGTCGTATTGCGTACGTCCCACGTAAAAATCCTCCTCCTCCCGGTCTACGATCACTCGGAAGGTCTGCCCTACTTTCGAGGCGTTCACGTCGGCGGAGATGCCTTCTTGCACACGCATCAAGTAATCCAGTCGGTCTTGCTTCACCTCCTGCGGGATCTCGTCTTTATAATGCTGATAAGCATAGGTACCCTCCTCATGGCTATAAGCGAAAGCGCCCATACGCTCGAAGCGGATATCTTTCACGAAGCGGATCAACTCCTCGAAATCCTGTTCCGTCTCGCCGGGATGACCCACCATCAAGGTGGTGCGTAGATGGATGCCCGGCACTTCCCGGCGCATACGCTCCAACAGCTCATAGGTCTCGGCCTTCGTGATATTGCGGCGCATCATCTTCAACATCGGGTCGCTGATATGCTGGAGGGCGATGTCCATATACTTGCAAACGTTATCACGCTCACGCATCACCGGCAACAGGTCATAGGGGAAATGAGACGGATACCCGTAATGCAAACGAATCCACTCCACGCCCGGGATGTCGGATACCCGCTCCACCAGTTCCGGCAAGGCCATTCGCTTATAGCGATCGAGGCCATAAAACGTAAGATCTTGGGCGATCATCTGGAATTCTTTCACGCCTTGCGCGACCAAGCCACGCACCTCGTCTACGATCTCGTCCATCGGACGGGATTGATAAGCCCCGGTTATGATCGGGATCGAACAGTAAGAACAAGTACGGTTGCATCCCTCCCCGATCTTCACGTAAGCGTAGTGCCTCGGGGTGGTGAGCACACGCTCGGTAGCCAGCTCTTGATGGTACGACTTGCCCAGATCGGAGATCAACTCCTTCCAATTGAATTTCCCGTAGAAACGATCTACCTCGGGAAGTTCCTTCTCCAGATCTTTCAAGAAACGCTCCGACAAGCACCCCATCACGAAGAGCTTCCCGATCCGTCCTTTCTGCTTTTGCTCGCCCAGCTCGAGGATCATATTGATCGATTCCTCTTGGGCGTCGCCGATGAAACCGCAGGTATTCACCACCACGATCTCGCCATTGATCTTATGGGGATCATGCTCTACCGTATAGCCATTGGCAACGAATTGGCGCATAAGTTGCTCCGAGTCCACTAGGTTTTTCGAACACCCCAGCGTAATAATATCTACTTTATTTTTTCTCATTCTCCAAATAACGAATTGACAAACTCACGTTTGCGGAATACTTGCAAATCCTCCATCCCCTCGCCGAGTCCGATATATTTCACGGGGATACGGAAATGGTCGGAGATACCGATCACGACACCCCCCTTGGCGGTACCGTCCAACTTGGTCACGGCCAAGGCGTTCACCTCGGTGGCGGCGGTAAATTGTTTCGCTTGCTCGAAAGCGTTCTGCCCGGTAGAGCCGTCCAATACCAACAATATCTCGTGGGGGGCGTCCGGGATCACCTTCTTCATCACGTTCTTGATCTTGGTAAGCTCGTTCATCAAGTTGATCTTGTTATGCAGACGTCCGGCAGTATCGATAATCACCACGTCGGCATCGTTCGCCTTGGCGGAGCTCAGCGTATCGAAAGCCACGGAAGCGGGGTCCGAGCCCATGTTCTGCTTCACGATAGGTACGCCTACCCGCTCGCTCCAGATCACTAGTTGCTCCACGGCGGCGGCACGGAACGTATCGGCGGCGCCCAGATAGACCTTCTTGCCGGCTTTCTTGAACTGGTAAGCCAGCTTACCGATCGTGGTCGTCTTACCCACCCGTTCACGCCTACAACCATGATCACGTAGGGTTTCTTGCCCTCCGGAAGTGCGAATCCCTCGGCATCCTCCGTATTGTTCTCTGTCAGCAAGCTAGCGATCTCGTCACGCAGCAGGGTGGTCAATTCTTGGGTGGTGACATACTTGTCACGGGCCACACGCTTCTCGATACGGTCGATGATTTTCAACGTGGTATCTACACCGACATCCGAGGTAATCAGTACTTCCTCCAAATTATCCAACACATCGTCGTCCACCTTACTCTTACCGGCGATCGCCTTGGTAATCTTGGAAAAAACACTCTCCTTCTCTTCGACAGACCTTTATCCAAGGTTTCCTTCTTGTCCTTACTGAAAAAGCTAAAAATACCCATATTTATTTTGTTTCTGTTTTTATTTACTTCAAATCACACTTATCAAGTAGTTTCCGGATCTCCTTAACGGACATAGACTCAATCTCGCTCTTATCATACATCGTCACAAGAAAAATTGTTCCTTCATCAACGCTGACAAGTACCGTAAAAGTTATCACCCGAGCTCCCCCTCTCTTGCCCTGTGATTTCGAGTGGATGGACATCCGGACCTTACGGAGGCCACCTCCCAAATCCGTTCCCGACAAAGTTCTCCAGCAGTTCGTCCCTCAACCTTAGGATATCTTCTTTCAACGACTTATATCGTTTCGCCAAATATTTCACCTCCTTAGCGAAGGGCGGTAATGCCTCAATCTTATAACTCATTCAATAGATCCTCCAATGGGCGAGAAGTTATTTTTCCCGCCTTCAAGTCTTTTACGCTCTGGAAAGCCTCTTCCAGCACCTCCCGCTCGCTTCGCTTGGCAGGCGAGAAGGTCTTCTCTTTTAAGTTCCGCAAGAGCGATAAAGCCTTACGCATAAGCTCCTCATTATCCAAGATACTCATGCTTCCTCCATGTATGTATATTTCAACTCATTCGCTGTCATGGTCATATTCCTCCCTTTGCTTGTTTTTAATCCATCCTGTTCTTATAATCCTCATAGCCGAACGTACGGTACATCACCAGCTGGTTGTCCTTGTTCCAAAGGGCCAAGGAAGGGTGCGGTATGCCGTTGAACATATTCGTCTTCACGATCGTGTAGTGGATCATATCCTCGAAAATCAGCTTGTCGCCGATCGCCAAAGGCTTATCGAACGACCAATCTCCCATATAATCACCGCTCAAACAGCTATTTCCCCCGATCCGTAGGTAGGTTTCCCCTCCACGGCATCCGTAGCGAAACGAATCGCCGGTTTGTAGGGCATCTCCAAGCAATCCGGCATATGGCAGGTGAACGAGGCGTCGATAATCGCCGTCTTGATACCGTGGTTCTCCACGATATCCACCACGGTTGTCAGCAAGAACCCGGTCTGCCAAGCGAAGGCGCTACCCGGCTCCATGATCAACTCCAAGTTCGGATATCTCTCCTTAAAGCCTTTCAGTAAAGCGATTAAATGCTCCACGTCGTAATCCTTACGGGTCATCAAATGACCACCTCCCATATTCAGCCACTTGACGTGAGGCAGGAAACGGCCAAAAACGCCTCTCCACCTCGGCCAGCGTCCGCTCCAGATCATAGGAAGTGGACTCGCACAAGGTATGGAAGTGCAGCCCCTCGATACCCTCCGGCAACGTGTCTCCCAGCAAGTCGCCGGTCACCCCCATCCGGGAACCCGGGGCACAAGGATTATACAAGTCCGTCTCCACGTCCGAGTATTCCGGATTGATCCGCAATCCACAAGACACCCGGTTACCATCCGCTCGCACCATCGGGTAAAAACGATGGAACTGAGAGAGCGAGTTGAACGTAACGTGACTACTGTATCTCAAGATCAACGGGAAATCAGCCTCCGTATAAGCCGGGGAATAGGTATGCGCCGGACTTCCCATTTCCTCGAAGGCCAACTGGGCCTCAAATTTAGAACTTGCTGTCGAAAAAGGAATGTACTCACGTACGATCGGGAACGCTTTCCATAAAGCGAAAGCCTTAAAAGCCAATATGATATTCACTCCCGCACGTTCTTTTACGCTCTTGATCAAGGACAGGTTGTTTCTCAGTAATTTCTCCTCCATCACATAGCAAGGCGAGGGTATCTTGTTGATGTCTATCATGCTGTATCTCAATATTTCATATTAACATGCAAATATAAGAAAAACATTCTGATATTACAACTATTATCGGGGTAATTCATTGAATATGTCGCAGAAAAAAGACAGTTGTGTTAACTTGCGAATACTACTGTGTTCGTAGACAAATACTATAGTACTTGGGCACAAGCACTATAGTATTTCTGGGTTCTTTTTCATTCTCTTTTTTAATCGAAAAAAAAGAAAGGAGGCATCTTGCCTCTATTCTTTATATTTTTATTATAATATCTATTTATATCTTATATGATGCGAAAGTGAGTTCGAAAGCCCATTCGAAAATAAACCTTTCCTTTTCTGCCAATCATTAAAATCCAACGACTTAGCTTCAAAAAGCAGTGTTCGATTCGGCATTCGAAAATGAATTCGAGCAAAAACGCACTTAGCCTAACACGCTGAGTTTGGCAAACTTAAGCAAAAGTCGCCTTTCTCCGAAATTCTTGAAGGCGACCGTCACTTTCGCATCACCTCCCTCACCTTCCATCGAGACGATCTCGCCATCGCCGAAACGGTCGTGATTGACCTTCTGGCCCACCCTCAAAACAGAGGCATCCGTGGCCGGAGCCGCCGAAAAGGACGATTCCATCGTGTTTTTTAACTTCGTAAGATGCCCTTGACGCTGTGCCGCTTGCTTCACCGGCGACACGAAATCATCCTCAACCGCCCTTGGTTGCCGGAATGGAGAGGCAAAAGCCGGGCGCCGTAGCGTTCACGGGCCGAGGCGAATGCATCTGAAGCGCCGGCATCCGAAGGCATATCCAGATACTTAGCGTCTATATCCTTCAAGAAACGGCTGGGCGTACACATATCCGTCTTCCCGTTACGATAGCGGCTCTTCGCATAGCTCAATACGCAATTTTGCTCCGCACGGGTAATCGCCACGTAGAACAAACGACGCTCCTCCTCTACCGCTCTCGGGTTATCTTTCGATAGGGACGAGGGGAATAGGTCTTCCTCCAAGCCTACCACGAAAACATTCGTGAATTCCAATCCCTTGGCGGCATGTACGGTCATCATCGTGACCTTATCGGAGTTTTCCTCTTTATCGTTATCTTGATCGGTGAGCAAGGATACCTCCGCCAAAAAGTCGGACATGGCGACTTGCTCCATGCCCTCCTCACGCCGGATCTCGCAAAACTCGGCGATACCTTTCAGCAACTCCTGCAAGTTCTCTTGCTTGCTCACGCCCTCTACGGAACGGTCTTGAAACAGGTCGGAAACGATGCCGCTACGCTTCACCACCAAGGTAGCCAATTCCTCTGCGGAGAGTTTTTTATTCTCTTCAATGAAAACTTCAATCAAACTACGGAAATCGCTCAGTTTCTTAGCTGTACCGTTATTTATCGGTAGCGAATATTCTAAGGGGGCTTGAAGCACGGTCCATAGACTTACCCCGTATTCGGTAGCGGCACCGACAAGCTTACCTACCGTCGTATCCCCGATTCCCCGGGTGGGATAATTGATGATTCGCTTCAAGGCCTCCTCGTCGTGCGGGTTCACGATCAGGCGGAAGTAAGAGATCACGTCCTTGATCTCTTTCCGCTGGTAAAAAGACAAACCGCCGTAAATCTTGTAAGGGATGCCCCGCTTTCGCAACGCCTCTTCCAAGATACGGGACTGGGCGTTGGTACGATACAGGATAGCGAAATCGGCATACGAGAATTTCCCTAATATCCCGTGCATCTCGTTGATTCGGGCGCTACGGTGTAGCCCTCCTCATAATCGGAGTACGAGGTGAAAACACTCACCTTGTTGCCCGCCTCCTTCTCGGAATAGACCGTTTTGGGTATCTGACGTGTATTCTTGTCGATCAAGCTATTGGCGGCGTTCACGATATTCTGGGTGGAACGGTAATTCCGTTCCAGCTTGAAGATACGGCAACCGGTATAAAGATTCTTGAATTGCAGGATATTATCTATATTAGCGCCTCGGAAAGAATAGATGCTCTGGGCGTCATCCCCTACCACGCAGATATGGCCGTGTCTCTCGCAAAGCCGTTGCACGATCAAGTGTTGGGCGAAGTTCGTATCTTGATACTCATCCACCAATACATACCGGAAGAAGTTCCGGTATTTCTCCAAGACGGCCGGATGATCCCGGAACAGGATATTGGTTTGCAGCAACAAGTCGTCGAAATCCATGGCTCCCGCTTGCAGGCAACGGCTCTGGTAACGTTTGTAGATTTCCCGGAGCAAGGGGACCTTGGCATTCATATCGCTTTCCACGAGCTCTTTATTTTGCTCGTAGGCCGTATAAGTTATCAAGGAGTTCTTCGCGTTGGAGATCCGGCTCTGCACCATTCCTAGGCGGTACACCTTATCGTCCAATTGCATTTCCTTGATGATGGATTTCAGTAAGCTCTTGGAATCAGTGGCGTCATAAATCGTGAAATTGGAAGGATAACCGATATGCTCCGCCTCGTTCCGTAAAATACGGGAGAAGATGGAATGGAACGTTCCCATCCATAGCCGACGGGCCGTTTGGTCACCGGTGATGGCCGCAATACGCTCTTTCATCTCCCGGGCCGCCTTATTGGTAAAGGTCAGCGCCAAGATACTATAGGGAGGCAATCCCAATTGCAATAAATAAGCGATCTTATAGGTCAGTACCCTTGTCTACCGGTACGCAGCCCCGGCCACGACCAAGGATGGCCCCTCATTGTAAACCACCGCTTCCCGCTGGCTCTCATTCAGTTGATTCAAATACTCTTCCACATTCATCCGTTTTAGGGATACAAAATTAGGGAAAATAAGCGATTCCACATAAAAAAAGTTGGGCAGGTCGCCGATAATATATACATTTGCCTACATATAATCAGTAGTATTAACCAAAACAAGGGACTATGGGAAATTGGGAGAGACAACAGACAATGAGGAAAGAACGGGACAAGGTCCGAAGGGAGACTTTAGGGAAGTTCTTTTTTGACTTGGCTAAATTAATGTTTACGACGATGGTATTAGGAGAAATGCTCCTATTAGCAAAAGACATCGGCGACATTAATAATTGGGGTATGTTAAATATAGGGATTTTAGGTACTTACCTATTAGCCCGAGTTGGAAATAGAATATTAAAATAATATGATTATGATAAAAGATTTAAATGGATTGACAGTGTTGATGCTCGTTGTTACCATTTTAGCCGCTATCTTCTTAGCTTGGCTTTACACAAAGCCCGGCAAGAAATGGTTGGATGAGTTATGATACCGTAGGTGGTGTGCCTTATTGTGGATCATGGCACACCATCTTCTTTATTTAGCGTCCAACAGATCATCATTCCTTATGCTCCTCCCCGCCTTCTTCACGCTCGCTTTTAAATCACCGATCCGGTAGCTAATGGCGATGCCGAAACCACGGCTAAACATACGCTCGGTCTGCCGGATATGAAAGTCCGGATATCGCTCGTTAATCTGTATCGTCTTATGATCTCCCAGAAAATCTTGCGCCCGCAGCGTACAAGTCAATTTATCCTTCAAGAAGCTCTTTACCACACTCAAGCCGTAAAAATAAAAGCCGTACGAGTCCATCCCCACATTCGGCTCGGAACGCACGTATCCACCCGACAGGACAAAACGCCACCCGTACTTAAACTTCTGCGAGAAATCGACAAAAGCAGAGCCACAAAAGCCGGAATTACGCACATCCGTATCGTAAACCTCATTCCCCTCCTGCGCCCGTAAATCCAGATAATGCAACATGCTGTTCAGCGACACGCTTGTCCGGGGCGAAGGATTATAGCTTAGATAAAGGTTTCCTCCCGCTGCTTTCACGTCCACGAGATTATCATACGTACTATTCACCACATTCGCCGAATCAATGAACAGATACTCATCAATCACCCCTTTTCCCAAGGTGCAGAGCACGGAAGCCTGCACATTCAATTTCGTTCCGTAATAACTGTATGACGCCGAAAGACGATGATGTTTCTCCGATACCAATCCCGGATTTCCATACGAGATAGAGGTCCCAGACACGAACACCGTAGGATTCAAATAGCTGATATTCGGGCGACGTAAACGTAAGTTGTAAGCCAAGCGAAACAAATTCCGGTCGTCCAAGCGGAAAGCGGAGGTCCAAGAAGGAACCCAATCCGTTACACGATAATTAAAATCCTTGCCTTCGCCTTGTTTATAAGTCACGTCCTGCCAAGTATGTTCCATACGAATGCCCGGGTTCAAGCTCCATTTACCATACTTAAATCCATATCCCGCATAGGCGGAGCTATATTCTGCACATGCCGATATTCCACCAAAGGTTGTAAATCAGCGGGTAACCAGACACCCTCACCCAACTCCTTTACCTCCGAAGTAGCGTGGCTCGTACTGTTACGCCGAATCAGCTCAAACCGCCCTCGATGGAATGCGTACTTGTAAAGGATTCACGTAATCAAGCTGGGCCGTATGCTCATGGGTGCGGGCATGACTGATTTGCCGGGTATAATCGGCCTCCAGTTGGGGTAACGAGACATTGCCCATCTTGTCCTTATCATGAAACACGCTATAAATATCGTTCGGGATATAATCGTACTGATAGGAAAGCGTTAGCATCTCTTCCTTATTTCGTTTGAATAAACGCTGATAATCCGCTTTTAAGGAGGCACTACCCCATTCGTTCTTCTTACTCATATCCTTCGTTATAAGCATAGATTTCTTCCCCCTCTTTATCAAACCTGCTATAATGGCTATTCCAATAGAGTTGCTGTTTCCGATATTCAAGTTTCCGGACAAGGAGATCAAATTCAATGTATCGATCTCGAAACTGCCTTCCAGACTTCCATAATGGGCCGGATATTTCACGTCTACGTCCGAGAGCATCCGGAGCTTCGCACCGTCTCCCGACTGAGTACGGAGATAATCCGACTCGCTCTCGGACGATTGTTGGCTAAACGTATAATTTCCGGAAAGCGATAATCGGCCATATTTCAGCGTAGCGAAACCACCGACACTCTTAAATAAGTTCATCACCGTAGTGTTTATACTCGCGTTATATCCCTCGAACTCCGCTCCTTTCGTCACGATATTCAAGATTCCGCTGACACCCTCCGCATCGTAACGGGCACCGGGATCTGTTATCACCTCCACTTTCTTGATCATGCTGGCGGGGATACTACGCAAGACCTCCTTGGGATTATTGGAGAACATATTCGAGGGACGCCCGTTCATATAAATCTTAAAACTGGATTGTCCGTTTACCTTCACGTTATCCTCGCCATCCACGGTCACTAGAGGGACTTTTCGCAACATCTCCAGCAAAGTATAGGTTCGGGAATCCGGGTCCTCGGCGATACTGTAAGTAGTCTTATCCGCCTCTGCCTTTATCAAGGGTTTCACGGCGACAATGTTTATCTCGGGCAAGTCCTCGTTCAAATACAATGAATCGGGAGAGACGAGTTGGGCAGTCACGTCGAGTTCCAGTTTCCCACAAGCCTATCAAGGCCATCATCATCAGAAATCTTTTCATATCCGTATCTTATTTGATTTGTTTTCGGGCAAAAGTAGAGGCAACAGACAACAACAACGTAAATAATCGCCGGATAAGTAGCTGACATTTCCATGACATTTCCATGACATCCGGTCATTTAGCAGGATTTAGGTCTATTTCATCCCGAATCCTATCGAAAAGGATACTTTCCTTCTATAATATTTAGTACCTTCGAGCGTTCTTTTTATGTTAATTCTAATCTAGCGAATAATGAATACACGACTATCGGCCAATCTATCCGTTTTGGGTACCTCCTTAATGCTGATCCTCTCGTTCAGCTTCGGTTTCCATAGTTATACGGAAGCCAAGAAAACGATCGTGACAGACTTGAATCAAGCGTTGCAACAAACGATCCTGCAAAACTCCCACCTATGGATGAGCCAAGATTCCATACGCACCTATGCCAATCTATCCAAGCTTTTCGGCAATCCGGTATCCATAGAAAGTTATAACAAGGACTTTTCCGACGCATTGAGTTATACGCCCGACAAGAAGAAAACGGGAATCGTGATCCACGTACTCAATAAAGATCCTCAAACCGAAAACGCTCCCGCTAATACCAACAAGAAACTCAACGAATATTATATCGCCAGCGATACGATTATCTGGCATCATCCATAGCGAACAGCCCCAATACTGCCACGGATCATATCGGGATCTCATTCCAAGGGTACGCCAATTGCTCCACCCTTGCGGTTATCGGGCTATCGGACAAATCTTTGCCCGGCCTATTCCTCGGGCTTGCCTTTTTATCCGCTATCCTGCCCCTATTGCTCAAACGCTATAGAAAGGAACTGATAATGCCTCAGCCTATCCATCCGGAAAAGACCATCTCTTTCGGTAATTTGAACCTTTCTTGCGAGACCGCCTCCTTCTATAAGGAGAATGAGGAGAAACTAAAACTCACCCTCAGCAATATGCCTTGATGGAGATGTTTTTCCTATCGCCTACGCATATCTTGAACCGCTCGGATATCTGCGAGAGCTTATGGCCGGGAAAGATCAACGCCGACGAGACCTTGAACACCTTGATCCGAAGGCTACGGCCTTTAGTGGAGGAAAACAGTAACCTAAAGATCACGACAGACAGAGGACGAGCTTATGCGCTTGAAATAAAAGAGGAATAAATTTTGTACTCCATTTTTAGAATTTAGCAAAATTATGAAATCACAAAGAATAACAACCCCCAAAATGCTACGCACCATCGAGATAGCAGTAAAGAAGCCGCTTCATACTACACCGTCTATCATCCAATTTTTGCAGCAAAGCAAATCCCAAGTTATGCAGCGTGAGAAAGAATCAGACGTTGTATTACAACGAATGAGGATTGGTTCAGAAATCCCTTTGATAACACTATCAGATGGCGTTGCTATTCGATGGTGGGTCCAAGAAGGGGTTCCGGGAAAATATTCATATAAACCATGGTATTCTAATGTATTTCGTTTCGCTTACACACTTGGCGAACAATACATGAAAGAAGGGAAAGAGTTTAAGGATCCAGCGGATGCCATAAATCATGTTTATATTCAGTTTTTATCTCAAAGAGAAAATGCTTCCCTCGTGTTTCCCGATAAAAAAGAGGCTAGGAAACCGGAGTTAGAACTACGTACATTGTTCATTAAGCAGAAAATGGATAGCCAAGGGTATGTTGTTCTAGATGTAAAAGAACTACAACAGAATGACGGAAAAAACAATCAGGGAGCATTTATTGTCACAGCACTCAATAAAGATGCTATAGCATCCGATAAGCCTGAATGTTTCTTTGTAAAAGTGGTCAGGGAATTAAATAATTTTAAAGATTTGATAAAGAGACAGGAAGGAGTGGAAGCTGCTGATCCCAAAAAGTCAGTACCTCGTATGACTGCTGATCAGTTAAATACTTTTACTTCCTTAAAAGATCATTTTGATGTGGGTGGCAGGGCTATTGGTATCTTTCCGGCTGTCCATGGCATCACCTTGCTGGATCTGCATCGTAACTGGTTATGTGGTAGAGCTTCTGATGATGCATTGATAAGCGCTTGGCATAATGTAGGAAATGTTTTGTCTCGCTTCCATAACCCTAACTTACAGACATTGCCTTCTTCTACCAGATGCGGAGGTAAGATTTTGGGTGGTAAGGGACTTTATACCCACGGAGATCTAAATCCATCAAATATAATGATAGATGCCGAGCAAGGTTCTGCTATGTTAATTGATATTGATGGAGGTCATAATGATTCAGAATATTCCGGCTTAGGAATAGAACTTACTAATCTATTTGAGGCATTTGATGTAGGTATAAAAAGAACAAAAGGGTATGGGGTGGATGGATGTATAAAGGAGGCTGGGAATATTGCAGAAATGTATAAATTACTGTTAGACAGGTTTGAAAGTGCATATTTGGAACGTATTATAAACAACGAAGTTTTAAGAGATTTGTGAGAGATGAAATTCAACGTAAAAAAGAAGGGATAGAACGTCTGATTGTGCATTGATAATGCGCTTAGCAAACTGGAAGAAATGTCTTGTCTCACCTCCATATATAGTTATATGTCCTATTTAAGGACAAATCTCCTGTTAAGTTCACACAAGATAAACAAGGAGCCGTATTAAAACTTAAGGAGGCACTTACGAATATCGATCATGTTGTAAGGATTGATTTCTAACAAAAAGAGCGACCATCTCTGATCGCTCTTTCCTTTTTATCTAGATAGAATTAATATCTTCCACCATCCCGGTTAGAACCATAACCGCCACCTCTGTTAGAGCCATAGCCACCGCCTCTGTTGGAACCGTAGCCGCCACCTCTGTTGTTATTGAAACGACCACCTCTGTCGCCTCTATCCTCTCTAGGTCTGGCTTCTGTTATATTGATGACTTTGCCGTCATAACTTGCTTGGTTTAACTCCTCGATAGCCTTTTTAGCTAGCTCATCATCGCTCAGCTCAACGAAACCGAAGCCTCTTGAACGGCCGGTTTCTCTATCCATAATAACTTTGCTGAAGTAATCTCACCGTAATCAGCAAATAACTGTCTTAAGTCCTCATCAGAGATGTTGTAACTTAGATTTGAAATGTAAAGATTCATTTTGTAAACTTTAATTAAATGGTTAATTGAGCTGAGTATGTCGACTAAAAAAGTTTACCTAACAAATCAAGTTGTGAGCCAATACTTTCTAATACTAACTTAAATCAATCTCAAATATGCTGCGAATGTAATGGTTTTATTCGAGCATACAACTATAAATCCAATAAATTTCGAAAAAATATAAGGGCGGGGTCTGCCCGCCCCCCACGAAATTAGAATACGGTAACTTCTTGTCCCGCGGTATTCGCACGGATTAAATAATCGTACATCGCCTCGCAATACACCGGAGGCAGGTAGAAGCGGCCCGGGTAGACTGCGCAAAGATTGATCTTCACGGTCACTTGACTGCCTGCCGGCAGACGGTCTATATAACTATAAACACGGTCGTCACGAATATCCTGATAATTCACTCCGGCGCTCAAGCTGTCCGTAGCGGACTCATTCAAGAAACGGGTATTCAGTATTTCCCATCCGGCAGGGAAGATCTCCGATAATACCAAATTATTATATCCCCGGGCCGAAGGGTTCTTTACCGTAACCACGGCGGAGAAATTCGTACCTTGCTCCAATTGGGCGACATTGACCGGACGTCCGTTCAAGTCCACATAGCTAACCGCCAACGAGACACCGTTCGCATACGCTTTTTCCTCTCCCTGCTCCGGTATTCCCTCGGTTATAATACGGGCGAAGAGCGTAGATTTACCCGTGTTCTTCAACTCGACGCTCGCCGAGGTCCCCGCCTTATCCAATAAGGTCTCGGACCATATATTCTTATCCGTTTTCACCTGTCCATCCTTTCCGCCACAAGCTACGTGAAATCCATGACCCCGTCTACCCGATATTTAGCTAGGTAGTCCGACAAGGCAACTAAAGCGAATGCCGTAGATTGTGTGCTCAACCAATCATCCGAAGAAAGCTGTTTGGACAACTCTTCCACCAAAGTAGCGGCCTCCTTGCCTTTATCCAACAAGCAAAGCGTCATTAACTGGATGGATTGATCCCGGACATCACTGCCGAACGTCTCGTCATACTCGGAATAACCGGAAGGAAGAGCCGTCGTCTTACTGATCAGGTCTTGAGCGACATCCTCACGGCCGACCAAGGCATAGGCGGAAGCTAGCGACCAGCGACTCATGGAGGCCAAGTCTTTCATCTCTTTCAAGCGGTTCATGGCACCCATCTCCGGCGACCCGGCCAAAGCCAATACATACAGGCGATAGGCTTGGGTAGTCTCTTCCGAATCCATATAATAAGAGGTAGCCGGCTTCCAATTACGGGCTACCCGGCGTAGATTATTCAATACGCTTTGTTTCATGGCCTCGGGAACCAAGTAGCCTTTCTTCGAGGCTTCCAGCAAGAAATGAGTAGCGTAAACCGTACCCCAGCCATTGCTGCTCGTTCCACCCGCCAATAGGCGAAAGCCCCATCTACGGTCTGGTAAGAGCGCAGACGGCGGATCACCTCTTTCACGGCCTCCTCCGTGGATTTCGCCTGTTGAGGGGTCAAATCCGTAAACGAGGAGATATAAAGCTGCGGGAATCCTTTCGAGGTGATCTGTTCCAGACATCCGTGAGGATAACCCAACAAATAAGATAGACGTGAGGATAAGTTCACGGGGGCGATATCCGACACTTCCAAAGTCAACTGGTTCGTACCCGTGGCACCCGGCATCGCAACCGTCTCTTTCCAAGACTTGCCGGCCTCCAAGGTAGCGGCGGTAACTTTCACTTGCGGGCGGCGTACCGTACGGATCTCCAGTTCCGTCTCATAAACGGATTTATCCCCTTTACCCGTAGCGGTTATCGTTACCTTCCCGATACCCGGGTTCTTCTTCACCCGGATACGGAACGAGGCTTGCTGATCCCCTTTCCGCTCGAAGCTCAAGCTCCTCGTCGCCTCGCCGACCACTTCCATATTCGAGCTGCAAGCGATAGATACATTCACGGCCCCTACGCCATCCTCGGTAGCGAATACCGTAGCGGGTACTACCATCTCCTCGCCCACGCCGATCACCCGGGGCAAGGTTCCTAGCAGCATTACGGGCTTACGTACCATCACGCTCTTATCGGCATGTCCATAAGCCTCCCCGTTTCCGGCTACCACCATGATCTTGACACGCCCGTTATAATTCGGCATCTGATAGGTATGCCGGGCGGTCTTCCCCTTCTTCAGCAAGAACGGGCCGTCAAATCGCACCACGGGCTTGAAGCGGTTCACGATCGCTTTCGGGCCTTTGTTCAGCGCATCGTCGCCGCCGATACTGAACAATTGCTCGATACGGCCGCCGTAAGCGCCAACCACGTAGTTATACAAATCCCATGTATTCACGCCCAACGCTTCCCGGGCGTAAACGCCTTCCAAGCTCCGGCGTACGGAAACGGGTCAGGTCCAGCAAGCCCTCATCCACGATCGCCAGCGTATAAGCCATCTCCTTTCCATTCTTCTCGGAGACGGAGACGGTATAAGAGGCATCCGGTTTCAGCTCAGCGGGAGATTGGATGACCGGGGTCAGATGGCTCTCCGGAGAAGTTACCGTGAACGGGACCACGCCATACAAGCGGATCGGCAAATCGTTCTTCGTGATGCCATGAGGCTGCAAAAGGGTGATATAGACGTAAGCGTTCGGCTGCATATCTTTCGTCACATCCAGTCTCACGGTCGTTTGTTTATCCTCGCACGTATGTTCCGTCAAGGAAAGGACACGCACGCCGTTCTCTATACTGATAATCGCACGGCTTCCTTTCGTGGAAGGGAAGGTGACTACCATCTTTTCTCCGGGCGTATAACTATCCTTATCGGTCTTGAAACTAAGCATCGTGGCGGACTCGCTGCCATCGGTGTTACGTCGGCCCTCGTTATAAGGCCAGTCGAAATAACTCATCACTCCCGTAGAGTGCTTACTCTCCTTATCTTTCACGGAGATGAAATACGTTCCCCACTCCTTATCCGGAAAAGAGAGCTGGAACGTACCCCGGCCGTCCCCATCCGTACGGACGGTAAATGTCTTTACCGGCTTATTGTAGGAATCCGATACGTAATTGGCCAGACCGCTACTGTTGGAGTCCCACCACCAATACCAATAGACCTTATATACTTTCACGTCTAATTCCGTATTCGCTTGCGGTTTCCCTAAATAATCAACAGAAGCGACCTCGTAGGTATAATTGGCTCCGGTATTTAGTTGTTCCTTATCTTTCTGCGGAGATTTGATACCGGCATACCGGCGATAAGGCGAGTAAAGCATCCGGTCCGCGTCGATACTGAAATCACCGGATTCCTCATAGACCCGGGTCACTAGGTTTGCCAGCAACATTCCGGGAGCGGTAGAACCCAGCTCGAAGCGGGCTTGTACCGTGGCATCGCCCCGCTCATTGGTAACGCCGGAGATCAACTTGCTCTCTTCCGTATTAAATACACGGGAAGGATCGTCGAAATAGAACCCTTATAGCCCTCGAAGGTAGTCGGGGTAGCGATAAAGGTACCTTGTATATCATATTTCAAGTTACGGGCGATAGCTCCTTGCAGCCATTCCACATGCAGGCGGGCATCCATAGGCTCACCACGCAACAAGGTCTTCTCCGGCATGGATAAGGCGATCTTCAGGCGGTTTGGCTTGATGGACTCGATGCGTAAGCGCTTCGAGAAAGAGACACCACCCACTTGTACCTTCACGTTCCAAGCGCCTGTAGGAGCGTCCGCTCGGTAACGAAATCGAAGACATAAAGCCCCAGCTCGCCACGGGTCTGCGTCTTACGGGCATACATTTGCCCTAACGGGTTGTACAGCTCCATCACCACCGGATGCTCTGCCGGCAATTGCTTCGCCCGGTCGTTCAGCATAAAACCCAGATGCAACGTATCACCCGGACGCCATACGCCCCGCTCACCATAGATAAAGCCCTTGATCCCTTTCTGGACTACCTCGCCCGATACATCGAACGAACTGAGCGAGAGAGCCGATCCGTTATCCACCCGCAGATAGGAACGTTGGGTTCCCTGTGAGGCGATCAGGTAGAACGGACGTCCCGAGGAGAGATCCAGCCGTACCTGCCCCTTGTCATCGGTCGTGCCCGAGGCCAACGCTTGGTGTTGGTAATTATAGGCGGTAACCGTAACTCCTCGCTCCGGCTCCGTATTCTGTATATTATGCACCAACACGGTCATATCATTATCCTGCCCCATCAAGCGACCAGTCCCAAATTGGTAGCCAAGATATTCTTTCCCTCTACCTTATTAAAGTAATAACTATCCGAGCAAGGATCGTTCCATTCTTTCCAATTATAACTAGACCAATCGTATTGACGGTAATAATACGCTCCCTCGTCAAAACGGGCGGACTCTTCCTTGAAACGGATCTCGTCCGAGGCCAAGATCTGCTCCTTCGAGATCTTCAACGTATCATTCCCGCAAGGATAGGCCGACAAAGGCCGGTCAAACGAAAGCTCCAGACGGTAGATAGCGCCCGGTTCCGGCTCGATCAACCGCTTTAAATCGACCGCGAACGTATTCCACCGGGACAGGTCAAGACCCTCCTCATCCAAGAAGATCGTCTTACGGGCGATCAAGCGCCCGACACGCATTAACTCCCCGGACTCATCCAAGTTGTTCGATTGCAGGAACTGACCGATATTCTGCTCCAATATCTTGATAACGCTCACCGTAACCCCTCGCAAATAAATCGCTTGGAAAGGAACGGATAATTGCGTGGATTGCGGGATGATCACTCCTTTCCCGATAAAACGGACGCCGGGTTTCTGCTCATCTAGGATTATTTGACGCACGACAGCCTCTTTCAGGTTCAAGCCGCTCTTGCTGCGGATGCCTTGGTTCAGGTGGATATTCATCACGCCCTTTTGCCACAAATCGGCATCCGGATATAGGCGTAGCTTGTTTCCGTCCACGGTTACGGTCTCCGACGTATTCTCGGCGATAAAGGCCAAGCCTCTCATATCTTGGCCCACATCCAATAACTTCGTGAAAGCGACCTCCACGTAACGCTCCGGCTCGGACACATACGTCACGTCGTACACCGAGAAATCATTCTGATCCGGAACGCTCACTGTCACGACATCGGCCTTTTCCACGCCTAGTTTATTAGAAGATACGGAAAGCTTGAGTGTCCGTTCCCCCTCCATCCCGGCGGAGACATTGAATAAGGTCACCTCATGTTTCTTTCCATCCGGGCTGTGTTGCCAAGTAGCGTCTACCTTCTCCGAGAAATCCACCAACGACTCCACGGTCTCCGGAGATTCCTTATCCGGCGTGAAAAGCACGGCGGTCAGATCGTACCCATTCTCGTTTTTCTTGTTGATATCCATCGATTCCAGATTCCCCCGAAGGGCTAAAGGGAGCGTGGTAAAACCAAAAGCGAACCACTTATCCTTACCTTCCGCCTCAAACCATTCGGACAAATCGGCGTTCACCTGATAAGAGGTGTTTCGCTCAAAGCCTTTCTCCGGCTTGAATACCAACGTCCGGTTATTCTCGAAAGCCCATTTCCCCGGCACATCGGGCTTGAGGCGCACGAGTTTCCCCAATCGGTCCGCCTTTAATCGATCCGCCGGGATCTCTTGATTAAAGATCAGGTAAACGGGAGAATACCGGGAAATCTTCCCGGTAGTAAACGCCTCTACATTCGGATTATAAGGGGGGAGATCTTGATCCGTGGAGCTTGTCGTATGACAACTTGTCAAGATAGACAAGAGACAAAGTACGCAGAATAAACCGATAGACCGTATCATACACATGAATGTTTAAATGGTTAATCCACAAATGTACATAAATAGAAGGATTTCTCTCCTATACTTTCAGACAAACTGATAATTTTCGTACATTTGTCTTAAATATGGAGCGACCAGTATGCCACCAAAGAAGTACAGGAGTCGCTAAACAAGAGGAAAGAAAAGTATATGGCGAAGAAATTCGAAATTCGAAATAGCACGGCGGAATTCCTTATCTTCATGCTAGAAGGCAAGGAAGATGGCATACAGGTAATGTATCATAACGAAACCATCTGGTGCACGCAGAAAGCGATGTCTACCCTGTTTGACTGCTCTACAGACAATATCGGATTACACCTAAAGAACATCTTTACATCCGGTGAATTACGGAAAGATTCAACTACCGAGTTTTTCTCGGTAGTTCAAATCGAGGGCGGACGGCAAGTATCCCGAAAAACATTGTTTTATAACCTTGATGCGATCATTTCTGTCGGTTATCGTGTAAACAGCGTTCGTGCTACACAATTTCGCCAATGGTGCACATCGGTCATCCGTCAATTCGCTATCCGTGGTTATGTGATAGACAAGAAGCGTATGGAGAACGGCTCTTTCATCGGTGAAGATTATTTTGAACATCTACTAGCCGAGATACGGGAGATACGGTTAAGCGAGCGTCACTTTTACCAAAAGTTGACCGATATCTATGCTACCGCTATTGACTATAGTCGTGACGCACCAACACCCGCCTCTTTTTCCAAAAGGTACAAAATAAGATACATTATGCCGTACACGGTCATACCGCCGCCGAGTTAATCGTGAACCGAGCCAACTCGGAAAAAGAACATATGGGACTGACCACATGGGAAAATGCGCCTAAAGGGAAGATCGTAAAAACAGATGTGGCCATTGCCAAGAACTACCTTAACGAGATGGAGTTGGACGACATGGGACATTTAGTCAACGCAGTTCTAGATATGGCAGAGCGGATGGCTAAACGACATATACCCATGACCATGGAAGACTGGGCAAAACGTATCGACCTGATACTCGAAGCCGGAGGTAATGACTTATTGACCAACGCCGGCAAGGTGACAACCGAATTAGCCAAGCTTTCGCAGAAGCCGAGTTCGAGAAGTATCGGGTCATTCAAGACCGTCTCTTCCAATCGGATTTTGACCGTTTCGATAGCGAGACCTTGTTCCCGACAGATTTCAATCCCGATAATACATAAATAGCAACATCATGACCAAGAAACTACACAAGGAAATCCCCATCGACTACGCCGTCTGCCAGCAACAAGATTGCCCTCGGGCCGAGAAGTGTCTGCACCAGATCGCCTACCGGCCGCTCATCGAACAACCGGCAACCGTATTACGGCTGCTGAACCCCACCCTCTGTACCCGGGATGGGGCTTGCCCCTACTTCCGAGACTCCGCTCCCGTCACCTACGCACGGGGTTTCACCGGAATGCAGAGCCGGATGTTCCCGGCGCAATACCAGCAATTCATGTCGATACTCATGTCCCATTTCGGACGTAACCCCTACTTCGAGCGGCGAAGGGGCGAATTTCCACTCTCACCTAAAGAGCAAAGGATCGTGCTAAACGCCTTGCGAAGGGTCGGAGTGACGGAAGAGCTAAGGTTCGATCATTATGAGGAGAGTGTCAATTGGTATGATTGAGGCAGTACTCCTTATAAAGTACCGCAATACTCAGCCGGACAGTACCGCAGTACTTCTTAAGGAGTACCGCAGTACTTTGCTCACAGTACTACAGTACTTCCTACGAAGTACTGGCAGATACCTCAGCCATCTATCCAAGTCGCTACTACCGAGGCCGGGACGAGTGCCATGGCACCTCATCGCATCCCTCTTGGGGATCGGCGGGGCGGCGTGGTGTATCCTGTATGGCATCGTGCCCCGGCAATTATTTCCCGCCCCCTGCTCTACCTTATTATATTCGGCCGAGGGCGAGCTTTTAGGCGCACGTATCGCACCGGACGGGCAATGGCGTTTCCCGCGGCGGATAGCTTGCCTGATAAATTCGTGGATTGCTTGCTCACGTATGAGGATAAACGGTTCTTTTACCATCCGGTATAGACCCCGCCGCCATCTTCCGGGCGATCCGCTTGAACGGGAAAGCGGGGCGTGTGGTGAGCGGAGGAAGTACCTTGACCATGCAATTGGCACGCATAGCGAGAGGGAACCAAGACCGGACCTTCTACGAGAAAACGATCGAGATGTGCTGGGCGCTCTTTCTGGAAACCACCTATAGCAAACAAGAGATACTGAACCTCTATGCCTCGCACGCTCCCTTCGGGGGAAACGTAATCGGGCTGGAGACCGCCGCATGGCGTTATTTCGGGCGAAGCGCCTCCGAGCTATCGTGGGCCGAGAGCGCCACGCTCGCGGTTCTTCCTAACTCCCCCGCCTTGATCCACCCCGGGAGAAACCGGAAACAACTGAAGGAGAAGCGGGATCGCTTATTGGCTTCCCTTCAAAAGAAAGGTGTATTGGAAGAGACCGAATACGAGCTGGCCTGCATGGAGCCACTTCCCGAAGCCCCTCTCCCTTTACCTAATGATGCCCCTCACCTGTTAGAAAGACTGGCCGCGGAACAACCGGGGCAACGCATCCAAACCTCCGTCCGCCAAGCCCTGCAACGGCAGACACAGGCCCTCGTAAACCGTTATGCCCGTGAATACAGTTCCAACCATATCCATAATCTGGCGGCGATCGTAGCGGACGTGGAGACCGGGGAGGTATTGGCCTACGCCGGAAACGCTACCTATCCGCCGACGAGCGGCGGGGGAACCAAGTGGATATCATCACCTCGCCCCGCAGCACGGGAAGCATCCTCAAGCCCTTCCTGTATGCCGGTATGCTGCACGACGGGCTGTTGCTCCCCTCCATGCTGGTATCGGACGTGCCCTTGAATATAAATGGCTTCTCCCCCCATAATTACAACAAGACATTCTACGGGGCGGTACCGGCCCATGTAGCCATAGAGCGCTCCTTGAACGTTCCCTTGGTACGTATGCTCTCCCAGTATAATACCGGACGCTTTATGTCTTTACTGAAATCGTGGGGAATGACTACCTTACGTTTCTCCGAGGAACATTACGGGGCCTCCTTGATCTTGGGAGGGGCCGAGGGAACCTTATGGGATCTTTCCGGTATGTATGCCTCCATGTCTCGTGTGCTTAAACATTACCGTACTTACAACGGACGCTATAATCCGGCGGATATCCATCCGCTGACTCCCTTTCCTGCGGAGAGGAAGGAACCCATCCGTTCCCTTACCGATAGCCGGCTCACCGATAAGGCGCTCCTTTCCTCCGCGGCCCTGTGGTACACGTTCGAGGCGATGTCCGCCCTGAACCGTCCCGAGGAAGAGGCCGACTGGCAACAATTCGAGTCGATGAAACGGATCGCGTGGAAGACCGGGACGAGTTACGGGGGACGAGACGCTTGGGCGATCGGCACGACTCCCCGCTACGTCGTCGGCGTATGGGCCGGTAACGCTTCCGGCGAGGGCCGTCCAGGACTTACGGGTGTCGGCAACGCCGCCCCGGTCCTTTTCGATCTCTTTTCCCTATTGCCCGGTAGCGAATGGTTCGACCTGCCCTACGATGAGACGCTTCCCCTGGCGATCTGCCGGAACAGCGGACATAAAGCCTCGCCCTACTGCGAGCAAACGGACACCTTATACATGCCGCTGTCCGGCAATAACACGGGGATTTGCCCCTACCATAAGCTCGTGCATCTATCGGCGGACGGACGGTACAGGGTCAATAGTTCCTGCGAGTCTGTCGACGGATGATCAGCCGCCCGTGGTTCGTGCTTCCTCCCGCACAGGAGTATTACTACCGCAACTATCACATCGATATATCCCGCTCCCTCCGGTAAAACCCGGCTGCGGGCAAGACCTGAACCGCCAGATCGAACTGATCTATCCCGAGCATAACGCCATTCTCTACCTTCCGAAAGGCTTCTCCGGAAAGTCCGAGAAATTTATCTTCAAGGCCGCCCACGCCCGCCGTGACGCTACGATTTACTGGCATCTGGACGAAAGCTATCTGGGAGAGACCACCGAGAATCACCAGATCAGTTGCTCCGTGAGCCAAGGAAAACATCTCCTTACCCTCATCGACAACGAGGGGAACCAGAAGAAAATACAATTCGAGGTCAAGTAAAGCATCCGTTAAGCCTTGACCCAAACAGCCAATTTGCCTCCCTTGACAAGGAAACGGCCCTTCCTTCCTCATCAATCGTCACGGTATCTTTTACCGAGCCTGTGATCTCATGCCATACCTCGCCTTTCCGGTTCTCCCCCACAGACATTGTTTTCTCTCCATCTTCCCCGTTCGAGATAACCACCGCCAAGCCCGAATCAGCATGTCCCGGATCTCCCAAGCGTACGAAGCCGATCGTGTTCGGATGATCAAAATAATCCACCTCTTCCCCGTACGCATATTCTTTCCGGACACGCAATAGCATATCCAATACCTTACGATGGGGAGATTTCTTCCCTTTTACGCCATAATAATCCCCATAAAAGATACACGGATACCCTTTCTTCATCAACAGGATCAAACCGTAGGCGGAAGGTTTGAACCAATCCTTCACCTGCGACTCCAAAGAACTGTTTTTCTGGGAATCATGGTTATCCACGAAGGTGACGGCTTGATCCGGCATATCTCGACCAAGGTCCCTTTTAATAGATCGCGTAAATCATAGTCACGACCTTTCTCGGAAGCCTCATTCAAGTTATAATGTAAGGCTACGTCAAACAAATCCACGTTATATTCTACTTGCGACAGGTAAGCCTCCAACGATTCGGTATCGTTTTTCCAATATTCCCCGACAGCGTAGAAGCCCTCTCCCCGATCCGCTCTCACCGCCTCCAGAAAATGCTTGATAAACTGGTCGTTCATATGCTTGATCGCATCGAGTCGCATACCGTCCAAGTTTAGTTCGTTCGATACCCAGATCCCCCATTCCTGCATCTCACGCACGACTTCAGGGTTATCGAAATCCAGATCGGCGAACATGAGATAGTCGTAATTTCCATTCTCATCATCGACTCCCTCACTCCAATGTTTTCCCTCTCCCAGAATCTGGAATATACCTTCCTTCTTGCGGGACACATCATAGTCCGTCCCGGAGAAATGAAACCAATGCCATTTAAAATTAGAATACATATTGCCACGCCCCGGGAAGTCGAAGCCGGTCCATCCCTCTATCTCATGGGGTTCGCTGGTAGCGTTTTCCCGTTGCCCAGGATCTACCTCTTGCGCCATAAACCACTCGGTATAATCGGCTCCCGCCTTATGGTTCATCACGGCATCCAGATATACGCCAATCTGGTTCCGGTGAAGTTCCTCGATCATTTCTTGAAGTTCCTGTTTAGTTCCATACTTGGTGCGTATGGTCCCTTTTTGGTCGAACTCCCCCAAATCATATAGATCATAGGTTCCATACCCCTCGTCCGCTTGCTCATGGCCTTTGTACGCGGGTGGAATCCATACGGCGCTGATCCCGATCTCATGTAAATGCGAGGCATCATCCTTCAGCCGTTTCCACAGCATTCCATCGTTCGGCAGATTCCATTCGAAATACTGCATCATTACTCCATTTTCCATATGTTTCTTCTATTTGTTGATAAAACAACACTTCCCAAGCGTCATAAGTTGCTGAAACTAACCACCACATCCTTTTGTTATAGTAAAAAACTAAAGAATAATAAGATGGATTCAAAGCATGTTACAGAGAGTACGTCCGGTCAAGAGGACAATTCAAAAGACTTGGTGGAAAGAAGCGATTATATACCAAATCTATCCCCGTAGCTTTCAGGACAGCGATGGCGACGGAATCGGTGACTTAAACGGTATCACCTCCCGCTTGGATTATATACAAAGCTTGGGTGTGGATATCATCTGGTTAAACCCGATCTTTCTCTCTCCCAACGATGATAATGGTTACGACATCAGCGACTATCGGGAAATCATGAGAGAATTCGGTACGATGGAAGATTTCGACCGCCTCCTGAAAGAGATTCATAAACGGGAGATGCGACTGGTACTGGACTTGGTAGTAAACCATACCAGCGACGAGCATCCTTGGTTCGAGGAAGCCCGTAAATCCAGACATAATCCCTATTATAATTATTACCATTGGTGCCGGCCGAGAAAGGTGAGCCTCCCTTGCGCCTCAGCTATTTCGACGAGGAAGGCAACGCTTGGACGTATAACAAGTCAACCGACTCGTATTACCTGCATTATTTCTCCCGGAAACAACCCGACTTAAATTGGGAGAACCCGGAGGTACGCCAAGAGATTTTCGATATGATGCGCTTCTGGTTCGATAAAGGGATAGACGGTTTTCGCATGGATTCCATCTCTCTTATCGCCAAAGATCCCTCATTCCCTCTCATAGATTCCAAGAAATATCCGGATATATTTTCTTTCTATGCCAAAGAGCCTCGCCTGCACCTCTATCTTCACGAGATGAATCGGCAGGTATTAAGCAAATACGATTGTATGAGTGTTGGAGAAGGTTCGGCCGTGATGGTAGATGATGTCGCTAAATTTGTCGATCCGGCCCGGGAAGAGTTGAATATGCTTTATCATTTCGACGCCGCCCGTATCCGGAATACAACCCTACCGGACAATCCGGAATCCGGTATAGACTATAGCTTGATCGCCCTAAAGAAGATGTTTACGGAATGGGATAAGGCGGTAGATAAGGGTTGGCCCTCGATCTACTTGGGTAATCATGACCAGCCCCGTATGGTCAGTCGCTTTGGTAGCGATAAGGATGAGTTCAGGGCCTTGTCCGCCAAGATGCTTATTACTTTTCTGCTTACGATGAGAGGAACGCCTTATTGGTTCGCCGGGGACGAGATAGGTATGCGTAACATTCGGTTCGACCGTATCGAGGATTATAACGATATCGATACGATCAACCGCTATAAGAAAGCGAAAGCAGAGGGTAAAGATCCGCAGGCGGTATTGGACGAACAGAAAGAGACCGGACGAGACAACGCCCGCACTCCTTTCCAATGGGATCGCTCGCCGGAAGCGGGATTTACGGCAGGAACCCCTTGGTTAAAGGTAAATCCGGATTATACTTGGATAAACGTAGCGGACGAAGAAAAAGATCCGACCTCCATACTTAATTATTTTAAGAAAGTAGTCAGTTTCCGTAAGGAGAATCCGAGTTTGATTTATGGCAGTTATCATTTGCTGGATGCGGAGAATCCCCAATCCTATACCTTCTTACGCAAGACTGGGGCCGACACTTATCTGATTATGCTCAATTTCTCCCCCAAGGCGGCAATCTCCACTCCGGGGATAGATATGAGTAACGCACACGTCCTATTGGACAATTACGGGGACCGAAGTCATATGGCGCCTCAAAAAGATATCACGCTCCGTCCTTTCGAAGCGATTGTCTTTCAATTGAACCATCCCGTCTATGAATCCTTCATAGATTCGCTAGATCTTTTGGAATGATTCGTTAAAAAGAGGTACAAAACGCAACCAAAGACTTTTCGGATGTGTTTAAATACAAAGCATCAGAACTTTTAAATAAAATATAAAACTATTCGTTATGGGATTTATTTGGTCTATTATCATCGGTATCGTTGCCGGCTATCTGGCTGGTAAGATTATGCGTGGAGGAGGTTTCGGGGTCATTGTTAATTTGATCCTAGGTATTATTGGAGGTGTATTGGGTGGCTGGGTATTCAGCTTACTAGCATATCGGCCGGTGGTATCTTAGGGAGCTTGATAACCTCTACGGTCGGAGCTATTTTGTTATTATGGATCGGCTCGCTATTCAACAAATCCAAAGAGGTTTAAGAAGGCGTGCTCAATTATCAAATCATATATTACATGGCAACAAGATCTCACGAAACTTTAGTTACGGCATAATATAATGTAAAAGGCAGTCCTTGCCGGACTGCCTTTTATTTAGATCGTTTCCACTTTTTCTTTAGGTAAAACCCATTTCAATACCAGATAACCGCAAAGACCGGATATAAACGATCCCGTGAATACACCCAGCTTCGCCTGATTCAAGAGATCGGCACCCGCCGCCGTACTGCCGTCAAAGGAAAGATTCGCTATAAACAAAGCGACCGTGAAACCGATTCCTCCCAACATGGATACTCCAAATAAATTACGCTTGCTCATCCCTGTAGGCATGGAGGCAAATGCGTACACGCGAACAAGTAGGAGAAAGAGAATATACCTAATGTCTTTCCTACAAATAGGCCCACGAACACTGCCAACGGAACATTAACTAATGTCTGGGGTTGGATATCCCCGAATGTCACACCGGCATTCACGAAAGCGAATAAAGGAAGTATCACATAGTTTACCAAAGGATGCAACTTATCAGCGATGGTCTGCAACGGACTGATCGTTTTATCCGCCAACGTATGGATGTTATTCAATACCTGAATTTGTGTAGGCGTAAGCACTTCCGCTTTACGGGACTGACGAACCTCGGTATAGTCCAGCATATTCAAATACCCGGTCATATCACACGTGAAATCATCTAGCTTAACAACCGGACGGGCAGGAACCGTAAAGGCGATCAACACGCCGGCGATTGTCGGATGGATTCCTGACTCCAGAAATAGCAACCAAACGATAAAGCCACCGATATAGAAAAACAATCGGTTGTGTACCCGGAACTTTCCTCCCACATACAACAAAGCGAGGACTATCAGGGATATCAACAAAGGCTCGAAAGCGATATGCCCGCTATAAAACAGGGCGATAATTATGATACCTCCAATATCATCCACCACAGCCAAGGCGGTCAAGAAGATACGCATGCTCAACGGCACCCGCTTCCCCAACAAGCCCAATACGGCCAAGGCGAAAGCGATATCCGTAGCCATCGGAATAGCCGCCCCGTTTACCTCGGGAGGCGTATTACATACTAACATATAAAATAAGACCGGCACGATCATTCCACCACAGGCGGCGATAATAGGCAATAGCGCCTTCCTCACGGAACTCAACTCACCGATCAATACCTCTTGCTTGATCTCCAGACCGATCACGAAAAAGAAAACCGCCATAAGGGCGTCGTTCACGAAAGCAGCATAGACATGGTCTCCCCGTGATGCGCGAAGAAGTTAAACTGCCCGGCTTGCAGATCGATTGGAAAAGCTAATAATAAATGATACTTATGTGCCCAAGGCGAATTGGCCAAGACCATAGCGATGATGGTGGCGGCAAATAGTAAAAGACTGGCGTTCGGCTTCTGTATAGCGAAGCGACGCAACGGTTTAAGGATAACATTAATCGTACGGTCCATAAATAATAAGTTAGATGAAGGTCTTCAACAATTGATCGTACTATGACTATTCCCGTTTCCCTCTTGGGAGGGAAACGGAATATCATCTTGAAATACCTTCAAGTGTTTTTTCTATTAATTGACTGCTTTGGCTTTTCCTGCTTGCTCCAGGTTATAAGCGCTGCGTGTGAGTTTCTCTACCCAGATGACAAAGATACCAGTTAAAATTAAATTAAACACAATAGTTAACACAGAAATTATCAACATCGGGCCACCTAATCCATATCCCAAGGCTATGAAAATAACGCCGGCTCCTACCTCTCCACGGGTAAACATACCGATAGACAGCGCCAAACGCTCCCGTTTCATCCGGTCACGGTAGAAAAACAAAGGAAATAGTTTACCGATATTGGATAAGAATGAGACGATTACGACGTGTAAAGCGATCATCGACCATGACATCATCGGCTGTGCGCCTGTCACCGTAGTTACTTCCGCCGCTTGCTGAGCGAAATCCACGCCCATAAACACCGGCATGCTCACTCCGACAAGGAACATAAAGAGATAAGAGATAAAATCGGACACTTGATGCTCGATCTTGGTATCGATATGCTTATGCCGCATGATCATACCTACGACAAACGCAGGTAAAAGTACCTCGATATGGATGCTAGCCTCCTCCCCGTACATATGTTTCGATACCAGATAAATCACTTGCGTGATACCAAACGTCACGACGGCATAGAACAAGATGGCTTTCCAGTCTTGACGTACATTATAATATCCCATTTTCTTCCAGCCCAGGATCAAGAGCAATACCACAACCAGAATAATGACTCCCAATTGCCAGCGCAAGCCGATCATCATGATTTGCAACGGGATCATCAACAGGATCGTATCCAAGTCTCGAAGATCGCCAATACCTGTACTTTCTTATATACCAAGAGGCTTTTAGCCCGGCGGCGGCCAACATCGTAAACAAGATACCCGCCGAGGTAGGTGCGGCGAACCGGCTTAGCAACAGGTTCTCCTTCCAAGCGTCCCAACTTCCCCATAAATCGCCCGGAAGCAAGACAAACATATAATATAAAGCCACGAATATCCACGGAAACGCAGCCGTAGCCATCGCTATGAAATAATCTTCGGTATAAGACTTCCACCGGGTCTTATCAATCTCGAACTCACGCCCCACATTAATCATGATAAACGCTAGGCAAATAAACAAAAATGTATTAGAGATCGTCTTTACCAGCGAATACTGTTCCCCCACCATAGCGGGAAGCATTTGCGACACGACCAAACCCAACACTAGAAAAAGAGAGAATAAAAGAACTTTTTTCATTCAGATAAAACTATATTAATATTTACACAATAAAATGCAGGGGCAGGGTTCCTCATGAGCCTTGTCTCTACAAAAAACAATTGAAAATTGAATTAGTTGATCGCTTGCTACTCTTTTAGATAAGCGGTCTCAACCTTTAACAAACGATTTTTGAGCGTTCAGCCTCTCCTTTACGGATACGAAGCGTCATCTCGCAATCCATCTCGAACTTCTGTGAGATGATAGCGGGGTTATCCTCTTTTACGATACGCATGATCCGTTCAGGTATGGGTATTCGAAAACGACCGTGATGTCCTCGTCTACCGTACGTTCCTCGATCTCTGCGGCGGAGATAGCCTCAGCGGCGGCCGTGCGATAAGCGACGATCAGCCGCTGGTCCCTAACTCGATCCCACCAAGTAACGTACTACGACAATCAATAAATCGGTCAGCTCATTCGAAGTTGATCTGTCCGAGGATCGGTTTCCCGGCCGTGGAAGAAGGCTCCCCGTCATCGTTGGCCCGGAACGTCTGCCGCTCTGGACCTAACATATACGCCCAGCATACATGGCGGGCATCATAATATTGTTTACGGTATTTCTCCAGTTGCTCCTTCACCTCTTCTACCGTACGCACGGGGATAGCATACGAGATAAAGCGGCTGCGCTTCTCGGTATAATATCCCTCGGCTACTTGCTTGATGGTCTTGTAACTGTCGTCTGCCATAAATCAATCCGGTATTTTAGTGTTAGACACTTCCTCCCGGTACGCCCGGAAATCTTTCATGATCTCTTCGATCTCCTCGATGAAATAAGGATCTTTCACCTTATTCCTCACCTCCTCATAATAGGTCTCTATGGCAGCCAACGCACATACGTCCTGCCCTCTCAGCACGAAGTAAGGTTCCTCCTTCTCCACGCACTGCTTGATCATTTGTATAGGATTCTTCATTTTTTCTTATTTGCTATATCTAACTCTTCTTTCAAGAACGGAGCCGTAAACCCGACACCACTCTTCGCTAAAGCCTCCGGAGTCCCTGTGAAAAGGACGTTACCTCCACGGCGACGCCCTCGGGGCCCATATCGATCAAGTAATCGGCGCTTTTGATAACATCGAGGTTATGTTCGATAACGATGATCGTGTTGCCTTTATCCACCAACTTGTTCAATACCCCCAGCAAGACCCGGATATCCTCGAAGTGCAGACCGGTGGTAGGTTCATCCAATACATAAAGCGTCTTTCCCGTATCCCGCTTCGCCAGCTCGGTAGCCAGCTTGACACGTTGCTCTCGCCACCGGATAAGGTAGTAGAGGGTTGCCCCAACTTGATATATCCCAGACCTACATCCTGCAGGACCTTGATCTTGGATAAGATAGTCGGGATATTCTCGAAGAACTCCACTGCCATATTAATCGTCATATCCAAGATATCCGCAATTGATTTCCCACGAAAACGAACCTCTAGGGTTTCCCGGTTATATCGCTTGCCGTGACAATCCTCGCAAGGCACCAGCACGTCCGGAAGGAAATTCATCTCGATCGTCTTATAGCCATTTCCCTTACAGGTCTCGCACCGTCCGCCCGATACGTTAAAAGAGAAACGTCCCGGTTTATACCCTCTCACCTTCGATTCCGGAAGTTCCACGAACAGATTCCGGATATCCGAGAATACCCCCGTATAGGTAGCTGGGTTGCTCCGGGGGGAACGACCGATCGGAGATTGATCCACATTCACGATCTTATCGACATGCTCGATTCCCTCGATGGCGTCGTATGCCAAGGGGTCTTCCAGCGAGCGATAGAAATGCTGGCTCAAGATCGGTTGCAGCGTGCGGTTTATCAAGGTAGACTTTCCGCTACCCGACACACCCGTGACGCAAATAAGAGTACCCAAGGGGAAAGACACGTCCACATGCTTCAGGTTATTGCCGCTGGCTCCCTTGATCGTAATAAACTGCCCGTTGCCTTTCCGACGCTCGGCAGGAACGGCTATCTCCGTGTTTCCATTCAGATAGGAAGAGGTCAAGGTATCTACACGCAGCATCTCCTTGGGCGTTCCCTCAAAAACGACCTCACCCCCAGACGGCCGCTTTAGGCCCCATATCCACCACGTAATCGGCACTCAGCATCATATCCTTATCATGCTCCACGACGATCACGGAGTTTCCCGTATCACGCAATTGCTTCAAGGAGTTAATCAGACGGACGTTGTCCCGCTGGTGCAAACCGATACTCGGCTCATCCAATATATAAAGTACGTTCACCAATTGGCTTCCGATCTGGGTAGCCAAACGGATACGCTGGCTCTCGCCACCGGACAAGGTAGCGGAACCCCGGTTCATGGAAAGATAATCCAATCCCACATCCAGCAAGAAGCGCAGGCGGGAGCGTATCTCCTTCAATATCTCCGTAGCGATCCGAAGCTGTTTCGGGTCCAGCTTCTCCTCGATACCCTCCAGCCACTCGTATAATTCCGAGATATCCATGGCCGACAACTCGGCGATATTCTTTCCCGCTATCCGGTAGCTCAACGCCTCCTTATTCAACCGCCAGCCGTTACATTCCGGACAAGTGGCCATCTTGATGAATTGTCCCGCCCATTTCTGCGCCGAGGCGGATGCCTCGCTCTCCTGTTGCATCAAGATATACTTGGCGACTCCCTCATACGACAAGAAATAGTTAGACGATCCTAACGAGTCATTCTTGATCTGCAACCGCTCGTCCGTACCGTTCATGATCTCGTCCATCGCCTCCTCGGGAATATCCCGTATAGGCGTCTTGATCGTCACGCCATGCTTTTGGCAAAGCGCCTCGATCTGCCAGAATATCAACGAATTCTTATATTTACCCAAAGCGACGATGCCACCGCTATATATACTTAAGGATGGATCGGGAACGATCTTGTCCATATCCAACAAATTGACCTGTCCTAAGCCTTTACATTTCGGACACGCTCCTTGAGGGGAGTTGAACGAGAAATTATGCGGAGCCGGCTCACTGTAAGACAATCCGGTCACCGGGTCCATCAAGCGACGACTATAATGGCGAACCTCGTTAGTCTCGGCATCCAGTATCAGCACAAGGCCATCGCCTTGCTTCATGGCGATCTTCAAGCTCTCTTTCAAACGACGCTCGTCTGCCTCGGAGACAATCATTTTATCGATCACCACCTCGATGCTGTGCATCTTATAACGATCCAGCTTCATCCCATGGAAGATCTCTTTCAACTCGCCATCGACACGGACGTTCAGATATCCTTTTTTTACGTATCTGCTCGAAAAGTTCCTTATAGTGCCCCTTACGATTACGGACCAACGGAGCCAAGAGATACGTTTTTTTCCCGTTGTACTCATCCAAGATCAGCCGTAAGACTTGATCCTCGGTATATTTCACCATCTTCTCCCCGCTCAAATAGGAATAGGCCTCTCCCGCCCTAGCGTAAAGCAAACGGAAAAAGTCATAGATCTCGGTAGTCGTACCGACGGTGGAACGAGGATTCTTATTGGTTGTCTTTTGCTCAATGGAGATAACCGGACTCAGACCCGTTATCTTATCCACATCGGGTCTCTCCATATTCCCTAAGAAATTCCGGCGTAAGCCGAGAATGTCTCCACATACCGCCTTTGTCCCTCAGCGAAAATCGTATCGAACGCCAATGATGACTTGCCGCTACCACTCATCCGGTAATCACCGTCAACTTATTCCTCGGAATCTCTACATCTATATTCTTCAGATTATGAACACGTGCGCCAAGTATGGATATGCGCCCGCCTTCCAATGCCTGCTTATCTTTTATCATCTTTACCTATCTGGTTTAGGGGCCGTAAAGATACGAAAAAAACAGAAGCCAATCAAACTTTCCAGCAAATCATAGTGTAATCTCAGCCACTTCCTCCAGCCTGTTTGTTCCCTACGGGAAGACCTCGCAGTATCCACCGTAAGGAACCAGGGTTTCTATTTATCCTTCACCTCTGGCTGGGGAGAAGGAGCCTGTATGTTCTCATAAAACCTCTTTTTCTCCTCGTTACTTTTTTGGACAAGGCTTGTCACATATACCGTAAATATTGGAAACATCATCATGCCCAAAGCAGCCAATACGACTGAGAGACTCGTCCCGTAACCGTAATAGCGGATATGTTAGAGCCAACCGTCGTCACATCCATAAACGCCCACCATAGAGCGTCCCCATAATTAGCCACCAACGGGTTCACCTTATGCTCCAAGACAAAAAATATAAGACTTGAGAAATAAACCGTGGCCAACAACATCGTCAAGTAAGAAACAAACAAGCCGGATGCCTTATTATACGACAACCATCCCACCACGATCGCCAACGCATACCCGCCCCGTACCAAAGGAACGAAACGTAAGAAATAACTAAGCTCGGGTGAGGTGATAATATGATAATATTCTATTATATTTTGGTAAGGGATCGCTACAAGCAAGAAAATAAAGTGCGTTCGCAAATAACGTAATTTATCTTTCGAATAGGAAAAGTTCCTAAAACAAAAATCGAAAAGAAAAAACAAACAGATCCATAATTGAATCTTCTTATAAGAAGTTTGCGTGTAAAAGGGAATATTCTTAAATGTATCGATGGAGATACTGATAACCAAGAACAGCGACAACAATAGTATAATGATATGTAACACACCATATACCCCCTTCTTTCTCAATGCGAAATCAAATACGGCCATTTTCATAAGCGTTACTATTTATTTAATTATAATCCTTTTCATTTTGGTTTATGACAACAAACCTCATATACCATTTGTTTAAACAGCGAAATGTGTTAATTAACCAAGTTTTACGTAGCAAAAACAAAACATCTTCTTTGATTCGCTGTTATAAACTCAGACTTAAACGAGAGAAGTAATTCTCATTTTTAAAACATAAATCTATGGCAAATATCAACAAGACAGTAAAGCTAGGTGTGTTTACCCTAGCAATCATGAACGTGACGGCAGTAGTATCTTTACGCGGACTGCCAGCAGAAGCCGTATACGGACTAAGTTCGGCTTTCTATTACTTATTCGCGGCAATCGTATTCTTAATCCCGACCTCTTTGGTGGCAGCGGAATTAGCGGCAATGTTCCAAGACAAACAAGGTGGTGTATTCCGTTGGGTAGGTGAGGCCTATGGAAAACGTCTAGGCTTTCTGGCTATCTGGGTTCAATGGATTGAAAGTACGATCTGGTATCCGACAGTATTAACTTTTGGAGCCGTATCCATCGCCTTCATCGGTATGGATCATCCCGAAGATATGCTGCTGGCGAATAACAAATACTACACGTTAGCGATCGTGTTAATTATTTATTGGCTGGCTACATTTATCTCACTAAAGGGATTGAGTTGGGTTGGAAAAGTAGCGAAAATTGGAGGTATGGTAGGTACTATCATCCGGCGGCGTTACTCATCATTTTAGGTATCGTATACCTAGCGACTGGCGGGCATTCCAATATGGATTTCCACAGTAACTTCTTCCCCGACTTCAGTAAATTCGACAACTTAGTCTTAGCCGCAAGTATCTTCCTTTTTTACGCAGGTATGGAAATGGGCGGTATTCACGTGAAAGACGTCGACAATCCTTCTAAAAACTATCCGAAAGCTGTATTTATCGGTGCCTTGATCACCGTTGTAATCTTCGTACTAGGAACTTTTGCGTTGGGTATTATTATCCCAGAGAAAGACATCAATCTTACGCAAAGTTTATTAGTGGGATTCGACAATTACTTCAAGTACATTCATGCCTCATGGTTATCTCCAATTATCGCTATCGCTTTGGCATTTGGCGTATTAGCAGGAGTATTGACATGGGTCGCTGGTCCTTCCAAAGGTATATTCGCAGTTGGTAAAGCAGGTTATCTGCCCCCGTTCTTCCAGAAGACCAATAAGATCGGCGTACAGAAAAACATCCTTTATATCCAAGGAGCGGCTGTTACACTTCTTAGCTTATTATTCGTGGTAATGCCATCCGTACAAAGCTTTTATCAGATCTTATCACAGCTTACGGTGATCTTATATTTAATAATGTATATGTTGATGTTCTCCGGAGCGATCGCATTACGTTATAAGATGAAAAAGGCAGGTCGTCCTTTCCGTATCGGAAAAGGTGGCAATGGTTGATGTGGTTGATCGGAGGTTTAGGATTCTGTGGTTCCTTATTAGCGTTCGTATTAAGTTTCATTCCTCCTAGCCAGATTTCTACAGGAAATAATACGGTTTGGTTCGCCGTTCTCTTCATCGGTGTAATTGTTGTCGTTGCGGCACCGTTTATTATCTATGCGTCTAAGAAAGCATCTTGGGTAGATCCGAACACTGAATTCGAACCGTTCCATTGGGAAGTAAAAAATGACGTATCCGAGACGAATACGACAAAAGCATAACACACATTCATCTCGATAATTACCTAGTCCGGGCTGCGAAAATATTGCAGCTCGGACTTTTTCGTAAAAATAGCACAGAATATTTACGTTTTATTATGTGTATTATAAAAATGTAATTATCTTTGCGATAGTATTCATAAAATAAAATATCAAAAGAACTATGGCACGTACAGTAGATATTCAAAAAAGGCAGAGAAAATCAAAGAGCAAGTAGATGAATTAGTACAAGAATTAATGGCTGCTAAATCGGCTCCGGTAGTCTCCAAAAGAAGTTTAAAAGTAGCTGACATCAATTTCGAGAACGAGGATGTTAATACATTAATGCAAATACAAGCTCGCCTCGCTCGAGTTATCTTGGAGAAGAGCAAATAAGAAAAAACTCTGCTAAGGTTTTAATAAAAGCGCCTTTCCCGTCTTTAAGGATGTTTCGGGAAAGGCACTTTATTTTTCAGGTCTCGTGCGAACTTTCAAAGAAAAAGCTTATCTTTGAAAACCTAATCAATAACATGTATGGAACTAACACTCCCAACGAAAGTTAATGTGACACATCCCATCATGCTAGACACGAAGATATTAGTCGTGATCGGAGCGAACGGTGCGGGGAAAAGCTCTTTTGGCAGAGATTTATTGGAGAGATATGCGGGTCAAGCGAAAAGAATATCCGGTATACATGCCTTATTCATCAGCGATGACGAATCTAAATTATCGGCCTCCAATGAATTCGCACGTTTACAGTCTATGATCAAAGAACGACTGTTCATGCCACGTATTTCTGAATACGAGAAACTGATTTTGCAACTCCAGAGCGAGGAGTTCGAGGCGGCAGTCAATTTCAAGGAAGCTGCAAGACTAATAGCGAAGTAGATCCTCCGATCACCAAGATAGATATTATACAAGCGATCTGGGAAAAGATGTTTCCGCATAATCGTCTGATACGAAAGTCGGGATTTATCGAGCTTGTATCCACGGGGCGTGATTCAAATTCCTATACCGCCGGACGCATGAGCGATAGCGAGAAACTGGTGTTCTACTTGATTGGGGCCGCATTATGCGCATGCCCGAACGCCTTGCTCGTGATCGAAGAGCCGGAAACCCTTCTCCACAACTCCATAAAGAACCAGCTTTGGGACGAGATTGAGGCGATACGCCCGGACTGTACGTTTGTTTATCTCACACATGACATTGATTTCGCCACCTCCCGCTCCGACAGCAAACGGATCTGGATTCGTTCTTACGACGCAGATCATTCCGTATGGGATTACGAGTTGATCGAGAGTAATGAAAGTTTTCCAGAAGAAGTATATATGGAAATACTTGGCAGCCGGAAACCGATCTTGTTTATCGAAGGGACCGACACGAACAGTATCGACAGCAAGCTTTACCCCTTCATATTCCCCGATTATTTGGTGAAACCGATGGGTGGTTGCCAAAAAGTAATCGAGACAACCAAAGCGTTCGGCCAACTGAAAGACTTCCATACATTAGATAGCAAAGGTATCGTAGATCGTGATAGGCGTACGCAAGGAGAAATAAACTATCTACGGGAACAACATATTTATGTACCGGACGTAGCGGAAGTGGAGAACCTATTGATGATAGAGGATGTGATCAAGACGGTCGCCAAACGGTTGATGAAAGATCCGGACGATGTTTTCAAGCAAGTGAAAGAAAACGTAGTACGTCTTTTCCAAAAAGAACTGGATTCGCAAGTAATCTTCATGCCAAACATCAAGTCCGTAAAAAACTGGAGACTACCGTTGATCGCAAGATAACGACGGTGGAGCAATTAACCGAACATGTAGAGAGTATCCGTCTGAACATCCATGCGGAAGAAATATACAAAAACATAAAAGAAGAGTTCGAGTCTTATATAGAAACGGAGAACTACAAAAGCATCCTCCGTGTTTATAATCAAAAAGGGATGTTACCACAGAGCCGCCTATGCGCGATCTGCGGTATCAGTAACAAAGAGAGTTATTTAAACCTGATTCTCTCCATATTAAAGGAAAACAAGGAGGATGCGGAAGCGATACGAAAGGCTATCAAACATTCATTGGGCACATAAAAAGTTTCTAAAAATGCGGGGAAAGTCCATAAAAAATTGTTCTTTTGCAAACTGTTTTATAACATTAATGGGCCAAAGCCTATATATTAATTGTCATATGCGTACACCTACACTTCAATATCTTTACTTGCAAAAGCCGGTAACATGATGGTAGTAATCTGTATTATATCTGTGTTACCTTGGATTGGCCTCGGCGACTTTTCCACCAAAGGGGAACCTCGGGAAGCGGCTGTAGCGATCTCCATGCTCGAGACAGGTAATTGGGTCTTGCCACAATCTTACGCGAACGAGTTCGCTTTTAAGCCACCGATGGCGCATTGGTTAATGGCTGCTTTCTCCTATCCACAGGGATATGTTTCCGAGTTCACCTCCCGCTTGCCATCGGCTTTAGCCTTTATTACCTTGATCGGGTTCGTATTGGTCTTTTCGGTAAACGAATCGTAAAGTTTCAGGAGGCATTCATAGCGACCCTCCTATTGGTCACCTGCGTAGAGATACATCGGGCGGCCATGACGACTCGGGTGGATATGTTGCTCACTACTTTCATCGTCATAGGCTTTTCCAGCTATATCGATGGGAAGATAAATTAGAGCTGAAAGGACTTCCCATATTCATACCTTTATTATTAGGATGCGCCGTTCTGACCAAAGGACCGGTAGGCGTAGTATTGCCCCTATTCGTATTCGGCATTTATCTATTAATGTTAGGTCAATACAGTTATCTCACCATATTCAAGACTTTATTATATGCGGGAATTTCCTCTTTATTCCTACCGATGTTGTGGTATACCGCTGCATGGAAGCAGGGTGGAGATGAGTTCCTTAATGTCGTATTAGCGGAGAATTTCGCTCGTTTCTTACACCTAAACACTCCTGAAATTTCCTATGATCTGGGGCATGAGAATGGTGTTTGGTACAATTTCATGACGTTGGCGGCAGGCTTTATACCTTGGACTATTTTCTTTTTCTTCTCTTTATTCGGGCTGAAACTTAGTAAGCCTGAGCAACCTATTAAAGAGATCTTAAAGAATACGTGGAAACGTATCCGCTCCATGGAAAAAGTTCGTTTATTTAGTTTGGTTGCTTTAGTCGGCATCCTTTTCTTCTATTCGATCCCTTCCAGTAAACGAAGCGTATATTTAATGCCGGCTTATCCGTTCATTGCCTTGTTCTTGGCTCAGTATGCCTTATATATTACAGAATACCGTACGAAAGTAACTCGGGTATTCGCTGCCTTTTTAGCTTCCGTAGTAAGTGTCGTCATGATAGCGATCTTGCTTACGGTATTCAGTATTATTGATCCTGTTGGTATCGTCGGTCAATATACACAAAACGCATCGACCTTGGACATGGTACAAATGGTATCAAAAGTATTAGTTCACCCCAGTACGCTTACGATCTGTATTATCTTCATAAATCTATTGATATTAGGAACGGTCTATTACCAGATGTTCAAGAAAATAAATATCAAGATTCTCTACGCTACGATAGCCTTGACATTCTCGGTTAATTTATTAATTGATGGTGTCATTATGAGAGGTATTCGTGAAGGGGATTCTTGCCGTGTTTTCGCTGAACGTATCCTGAAAGAATATCCATTGAATAAAAAGAATGTATATGTCGTAAATAACCTTCGGATTTATCGGAATCTGTACGGGTTAAACTTCTATATGGGAAATATCTTCCATGACTTCGATAAAGAAACACCCGCCAAAGGTTATTTCCTGATCGGAGAAAATGAGATGGAAAAGGTACTTTCCACATACGGGGATAAATATACCTTCCGTACACTGACTAAGTCAGATCAAACGTTCAGCGAGCTAAAACAAAAAATCGTGCTTAGCGAGTTCGAGTTGAAATAGAAATGTAATATCTAATAGTATACCATGAATAGTTCCTATATTTCCCCTTTCGCCAAGCCGGTCTACATCATGTTGAAACCGGTTGGTTCTGTTTGTAATTTGGCATGCGAGTATTGTTATTACCTTGAGAAAAGTAAGTTCTATCCGGACGTGAAGAATCACATCATGACGGATCAGATACTCGAGAAGTTCATCAAGGAATACATGGAATGCCAAACCATGCAAGAAGTCTTGTTTACATGGCATGGAGGCGAGACGCTGATGCGGCCGATCAGCTTCTATAAAAAGCCTTGGAGTTGCAGCGTAAGTATGCGGGAGGACGGCAAATAGATAACTGTATCCAAACCAATGGTACCCTATTGAATGATGAGTGGTGCCAATTTTCAAGGAAAATAATTTCTTGGTGGGTGTATCTATCGATGGCCCGCAAGAGTTCCACGACGAATACCGTAGGAACCGGCAGGGACTCCCCTCTTTCTATAAGGTGATGAAGGGAATCGAGTTGCTGAAAAAACATGGGGTAGAATATAACGCCATGGCCGTCGTGAATGATTATAACGTGGATTATCCGCTGGAATTCTATAATTTCTTCAAGGAACTGGATTGCCGTTTCATCCAATTCGCCCCGATCGTGGAGCGTATCGGCCGGCACAAGGAAGGTACCAAGCTATCTTCTCCCGAGGAACAAGACGCTGCGATCGAGCTAGCTCCGTTCTCGGTAGATAGCGAGAAATGGGGGGATTTCCTTTGCGCCTTGTTCGACGAGTGGCTGAAAGAGGATGTCGGCAAGTTCTACATCCAATTATTCGATTCCACCTTGGCCAACTGGTAGGCGAGCAACCCGGGGTCTGCTCCTTGGCCCGCCATTGCGGTCACGCCGGGGTAATGGAGTTCAATGGCGACGTATATGCTTGCGACCATTTCGTATTCCCGGAATACAAACTCGGGAATATCCAAACAAAGACATTAACGGAGATGATGTACAGTCCGGTACAACAAAAGTTGGAACGGATAAAGAAGATAAGCTCCCTACGCAATGCAAGGAATGCGAATATCTTTTCGCTTGCCATGGGGAATGCCCGAAAAACCGGTTCCTCCATACGCCGAATGGAGAACCGGGACTAAATTATCTATGTAAGGGATACAAGAAATTCTTCAAGCACGTAGCTCCTTACATGGATTTTATGAAAAAAGAGTTATTGAATCAACGTCCACCCGCAAACGTGATGGATTGGGCTAAACAACAACAACATGAATATTAACAGACGTGATTTCATTAAAACAGGAAGTATGGTTATGCTTGGAACATTAGCGGCTCCTTCCCTACTAGGAAGTTGCACCGGTAGTGAGAGTGATAAAGCAGCCGGTATTTCATTTCGCCATGAATTATTTCAAGGTGAGTGAGGGGGATTTGAGGAAAGTATTGGCAGCAGCCTTGGAGAAAGGCGGGGATTATGCCGATTTGTTTTTTGAGCATTCATACAGGAACAACGTGGGGTTGCAGGATGGTGCCGTAAACCGTGCCTCATCTAACATCGATTTTGGGATGGGCGTACGTGTTTTGTCCGGCGACCAAACGGGATATGCCTACGTGGAGAACGTCAGCTTGGACGAGATGCTGAAGGCGGCTCGTACGGCCGCACGGATCGCCACCGGATCAGCGAATACCGCTCCTATCAACTTAACGGAAGAAAAGCATACGAACAATTTCTATAGCGTACAAACACCTTGGGACGAGATAGCCATTAATGACAAGATGCCTTTCTTGCAGAAACTGAACGATCAGATCTTCGCCAAGGACAAGCGGGTCACCAAGGTGATGGCCTCTTTGGGAGACACGACCTCTCATATCTTATTCTGTAACTCGGAAGGGCAGATTTATTACGATTATCGCCCGATGAGTGCTTTGAGTGCCGTCTGTATTATGGAGGATAACGGGAAGATCGAGAACTCGTACGCCGCACGGGCTTTTCGTATGGGAGCGGAATTCCTGACGGACGACCTGATCGACGAGCTTGCCCAAGAGGCGGTGGATAAGACCTCTATCTTATTTCAGGCGATCAAGCTAAAGGCGGGGAAATGCCCGTTGTCATGGGTGCCGGTGGCTCTGGCATCTTATTGCACGAGGCGATCGGCCATGCTTTCGAGGCAGATTTCAACCGTAAGAACACCTCTATTTTCTCTGATCAACTGAACAAGAAAGTTTGTAACGAGCATATCAACGTGGTGGACGACGGCACGATTCCTTTCAACCGGGGCTCGGTCAATATCGATGACGAGGGTGTGGACGGACAAAAAACCTATATCGTACGGGAGGGAGTCTTGACCAGTTATCTGCACGATCGTATCAGCGCGAAACATTACGGCATCCCCTCTACGGGCAATGGCCGCCGGGAGTCTTTCCGTCAGATGCCTATCCCCCGTATGCGTGCCACTTATATGGAAGCGGGAAACGTGACGGAAGAGGAGATCATCTCTACCGTAAAGAAAGGTATCTATGCCGCCAACTTCACGAACGGCAGGTACAGATCGGCGCGGGCGATTTTACCTTCTTCGTGAAGGATGGTTACTTGATCGAGAACGGCAAGCTTACCCAACCTATCAAGGATATCAATATCATCGGTAACGGCCCGAAAGCGTTGGCGGATATCACGATGGTGGGTAATAATTATAAAATGGATAACGGCACATGGACCTGCGGTAAGGATGGACAGTCTTGCCCGGTAACCTGCGGTATGCCGTCGGCTTTAGTCAGCAAACTTACAGTAGGAGGAGAAAACTAATATGATAACAAACGAAAATAAGAAATTGGCTCAATGGGCCATGGAATATGCCTTGAAGAATGGTTGCCAATCTTCACGTGTCACGCTTTACAATGGTTCCAGCAGTTCGTTTGAGATACGGGATATGAAAATAGACCGTCTGCAACAGGCGTCCGAGAACAGCATGGTGGTTCATTTGTTCGTGGACGGCCGTTACGGCTCCTACTCTACCAATCGCTTGGATAAGAAAGAGCTGGAGAAGTTCATCAAGGATGGTATCGCCGCCACTCGTTTCCTCGCCGAGGACAAGGCTCGCACGCTGCCGGACGCTTCCTTGTATTATAAAGGTGGGGCGGCGGACTTGCGATTGGTCGACCCGAATTTCGACTCCGTGCAACCGGACGACAAGGTAGCGTTGGCCATGAGCGTCTGTGAGGAGATCATGGGCAAGGACGACCGGATCATCTCCGCCAACGCTTCCTACAGCGACGAGAAGGACTTTAAGTACATGGTAGCCAGCAACGGTTTCGAAGGCGAGGCTTCCGGTTCCTCTTATGGCTTGGTGGGGAGTGTCAGCATCCGTGGGGAGGGCGACGCCCGTCCCGAGTCTTATTGGTACGACTCTTCCTTGTATTATGACGAGCTGGTGAAGACCGGTATCGGTACGAAAGCGCTGGAACGGGTGCTTCGAAAACTGGGACAGCGGAAAGTGGCGTCCGGTAAATATACCATGATCGTGGATAACATGAACTCCAGTCGTCTGCTTTCTCCAGTAATCGGAGCCATTTACGGTTCCTCCATCCAGCAAAAGAACTCTTTCTTGTTGGATAAGATCGACCAAAAGGTAGCGAGCGACAAGATGACCTTGATAGATGAGCCTCATTTGGTAAAGGCTTCCGGCGCACGTTATTTCGATAGCGAGGGTGTTGCCACGAAACGTCTTCCGGTATTCGAGCAGGGTATATTGAAAACGTATTATATCGATACGTATTCCGCCAACAAGATGGGCATGGAACAAACGATCGGCTCTCCCTCGATTCTTACCATGCGGAATGGTGATAAGGATCTGGACGGATTGATCGCCTCTATCGACAAAGGTATATTGGTGACCGGCTTCAACGGTGGAAACTGCAATAGCACGACTGGCGATTTCTCGTATGGCGTGGAAGGTTTCTTGATCGAGAGAGGCAAGCTATCCCAACCGATCTCCGAGATGAACGCCACGGGTAATATGCTCTCCCTATGGAGTAACCTAGCGGAAGTCGGAAACGACCCCCGCCTATCCTCCAGCTGGCGAATCCCTTCCTTGCTTTTCAATGGGGTTGATTTTAGCGGATTATAAAAAGTAATACAGAACATTAAGAGAAGGCGGAATATTTTTGAAGTCCGCCTTCTTTATTTGTATATCCATAAAAGATTACCTATATTTGCGCTTAGATATTAAATAATCAAAATCAAAAATTATGAGGAATTTCGGAAAGTCAGAAACGATATCCACCAAAGAAAAGCTTGGAGACTTTTTCATAGACATTGCCAAGTTGGTTTTCGCAGGAGTGGTATTAAGTACCTTATTGGATTTAACGGAAGATAAGATATTGATACTGATATTAGGAATCATATCTACAGTCATCATGTTAATTATGGGATTTGAGTTATATAAAAGAACAAGGAGGTAATATATGGAACCTGCAATAATATTATTTAGCTTTTTAATTGTAGTAGGAATTGTCGGTATAGCGATATTGCGTTATCAGGATTGGAAATACAAGAAACAACATCCGGAAGAACAAGAATAAAAGAAGCCGGAACCGCTAAACACAGTTCCGGCTTCTTTGTTTTTCCTTACACCAAATTATAGATCGCTATAAAATGGCAAACCGTTCCCCCGAGAACGAATAAATGCCATGCGGAATGCATATATTTATATTTATCCAGAAAGAAGAAAATCGTTCCTAAGGAATAGAACAAGCCTCCTCCGATCAGCAATATAAGACATACATCGAATCCGTACGCTGGAAAACATCGATCAAAGGTTTGAAAGCGATAATCACCACCCAACTCATCAGCAGATAACAAACCGTTTTCAGATTATCCTTTTTCTTCATCCGACGGAAACTAAACCATACGCCGATAACCGCGGCCAGCCAAACCGTAATAAATAATCCCCAGCCCCAGAAACCCTCGTCGCGGAGAGCCACCAAGGTAAATGGCGTATAAGTACCTGCGATATGCAAATAAATAGCGCTATGATCCCAACGGCGCAACTGGCATTTTCGCTTGGGATCGGAAGCGGCGTGGTAAAAGGTAGAGGTCACATACGAGGAAGTCATGCACAACGCATAAACGGCGAAACTACCGATCACCCACGGATCACCTATACGAATCCCGGCGATCATCAAAACGATAATCGCTGTTAAGCCGAACAACATGCCCGCGCCATGCGTAAGCACATTCGCTACTTCCTCACCATGAGTCTGTCTTTGTTTTCTCATCCATCCGATCGCTACGACTACAAGGCGCTAGCCTTGAAACCGGCCTCCGATACGGCGGAAAGAATGGTCTCCGCCGGAAGATCGGTTGTTATAGTCAATGTTTTATCCGGGGATTTCAAGTCGATCGACCATGCGTCCTCTTTTACTAATTTATTCAACTTAGCGCCGATAGCCGCCACGCATCCGCCACATTTAGCGTTTGTCTTAAATTTTAATGTTGCCATATCTCTACTTATTATTTAAAGTTTACTCCATTTCAACCGTAAGCTATTTAATACCACCGACACGGAACTGAAAGCCATCGCGCGCTCGCCAACATCGGGTTCAGTAACAGTCCGTTCACCGGGAATAAGACACCCGCCGCCAATGGGATTCCGATCAAGTTATAGATAAATGCCCAGAATAAATTCTGGTGGATCGAGCGAACCGTACGTTTCGACAAGCGGATCGCATCCGGCAATAACATCAAATCCGAAGTAATCAACGTGACCATCGCCACATCCATGGCGATATCCGTTCCCTTACCCATCGCAATGCTCACATCCGCACGGGCTAAAGCTTGCGAGTCGTTGATACCATCCCCAACCATAGCCACTTTCCTTCCGGCGGCTTGCAAGGAACGGATATACTCCTCCTTATCGCTCGGCAAGACATCTGCCTTATAATGACGGATATCCAGCATGGCCGCAACGGTCTCGGCGGTCCGTTTTCCATCGCCGGTCAATAAATGAACCTCGATACCCATTTCTTTCAAGGCCTCTACCGCCTCTCCCGACGTAGGTTTCAACCGATCCGAAATAGCCATGACCGCAAGCAATTCCGATTCCCAACCGTAATAAACGATACTCTTGCCATCCTCTTCCCACCGGATGATTTCCCGCCCAGCCTCGGGCGGAACCATCGCCTTGAAGGTTTCCAAAAAGCCTTTGCTTCCTACCCAATACGTCACGCCATGTACCTGCATTTGGATACCACGCCCCGTTACGCTCTCGAAACTATCAGCGTCGATCTCCGCAGCCTCCGTTCCTTTCAACCATGAGAGGATAGCGGACGCCAAAGGATGCTCAGACTTCATCTCGGCGGTATAAAGGATATCCAGCATATCCCGGCTCGCCTCCGATATCCAGAAAGAGTCTGTCACCTCGGGCACGCCCTCGGTCAAGGTCCCGGTCTTATCCAGCACGACGGTATCCACCTTACAAAGGTTTTCCAAGGCAAAAGCGTCTTTGATCAATATATGATGCTCGGCGCCTTTACCCATCCCGACCATCAAGGCAGTTGGCGTAGCAAGTCCCAACGCGCAAGGGCAAGCGATCACCAATACCGATACCGCCGATAAGAGAGCGTACGAGAAGTACCCGCTTCCTCCTACTACCAGCCAGACGATAAAAGTGAGTATCGCCAATCCGACAACGATCGGTACAAATATACCACTTATTTTATCAACGATACGCTGCACAGGTGCCTTACTTCCTTGAGCGGCTTGTACCATCTGTACGATTTGCGATAATACGGTAGCGCTCCCCACCCCGGTCGCCTCCATCAAGAAAGCGCCCTTTTGGTTGATCGTCCCGGCCAAGACCCGGTCACCTTGTGATTTCACGACAGGGATCGGCTCGCCACTCAACATGCTCTCATCCACGGAAGAGGAACCTTGAGACACCGTGCCGTCCACCGGGATCTTCTCACCGGGACGGACACTGACAAGATCTCCCACCCGCAAGAACGAGATAGAGACCTCTTCCTCCTGTCCATCCCGCACACGACGGGCGGTTTTAGGCTGCAATCCCATCAAGCTCTTGATAGCGGAAGAAGTGCTGTTCTTCGCCCGCTCCTCCAGAAGTTTACCCAACAGAACGAACGCTATGATCACGCCGGATCCTCATAATAAACATGCGGCTCCAATCCTTCTCATACCAGAACCGCGGATATACGGTATTGAAGAAACTGAACAGGAAAGCGATCGAGGTACTCAACGCCACCAACGTATCCATATTGGCGCTACCGTGCAACGCATGGCGCACGCCGTTCACGTAGAACGACCGCCCGAACACGATCATAATCACCAAGCCAGCGCCATCATGATCCAGTTACCGCCGGGCGTATGCATAAACACCATTCCCAGCAGGGCCAGCGGAATGGAAAGTACCCACGCCCCGATCGTATTCCGGCGTAGCTTCCGGTAATGCTCTCGTGCCATCTCTTCCTGTACCGCCGTCGGATCCTCTACCTCCACGACCAAATCGTATCCGGCCTCCTGCACGGCCTCTCTCATTTTCTGAGGAGTAATCAAGGATGGATGGTATTTGACGGAAAGCGTATTCGCCGCGAAATTCACCGATGCCTCCTCCACGCCGGGAAGTCCCTTCACCGTATTCTCTACGTTATTGGCACATACGGCACAACTCATCTCGAGAACCGGTAGTATAATTGTCTCCAAATCTTTCATAGATCGTATCACCTGTTTAGTTATATATAAATGAATAACAAAGATACGATAAATATGATTGCAACCAGATTGCAAACTTTACGAAACAGTATTTACGTACGTTAAGAAACCTAGGAACTTAATAGATTTATTTGAGAAATATGACTATTATTTAACAGGGAAATACCCGACATTTGTAACGATTTTCAAACCAATTACTAAAACTTAATAACAATATGATTCTAGACTCACTTGAGAACTCTAAGCGGATCGAATGTATCCATCCGCTGTTTAAGCAGGCTTTTGACTATGTTAAGTCTACTGATTTTTCAAAAATGGAAGATGGTAAATACGATATAGCGGACGCTGGTTTCACGGTTAGCATCGCCAGCCTCTTCGGAAAGGAGAAGTCGGAAGCGGCCATCGAGACCCACAAGAAATTTATCGATATCCAATTCCCCTTATTGGGCGTAGAGAAAATCGGATGGAAACCGGGAGATCAATTACTAGAGGAGTCCGTTCCATACAACGAGGAGCAAGATATCGCCTTTTATATCGACAAACCTACCGCCTATACGAAAATCTATCCCGGACAATTCGCCATTTATTTCCCGGAAGACGGGCACGCCCCGGGTATCGGCCAAGGGAATATCCGGAAGGTGGTTATCAAGATCCCGGTCCAATAGTATCGAATACCCTATTTGTTCCGCAAGAATAACCAGCTGAATACTTATATATTCTATATCGGATCTACTTCTATTCTACAAACCACGCGTGGTCTTTGTAAACCACGCCATGATCTGTAAAGACCACGCCGTGGTTTATAGGATTCACGACGAGAATCAAGGAATAGATACAGATACGATTATCTTTATTCATAAGAAGATTTCCCTATTCAACCGTATATTCGCATATATGCGTTTGTAATACTTTATTCACCTCAAATCCACTTAAATCTCGTAAATTCTTGTTACCTTTGATGCCCGGTACAAAATAAAAGTAATACAAAGGAAGATGATTTCAGAAGAATTGAAGAACGACCTAAAGATAAAATGGGATCGGATGAGAGATGGTATGGCGAAGATGGATATGGATGCCTGTTTGCTTACCGTAGATGTAAATCTTTATTATACGACAGGACAAATCTATAGTGGTTATTTTTATTTGCCGGTAGACGGTGAGCCGTGGTTCCTAATCAAGCGACCGAACGGGCTTTCAGGACATCAAGTGGAATACATCCGTAAGCCGGAAGACATCCCACCCTTATTTGCGGAACGAGGGATTAAGATGCCCAAAAAGCTCTTGTTAGAGGCAGATGAGTTGACTTATAATGAATACATCCGTTTAGATAAGGTATTCCAACCGGAGGAGGCCGGTAACGCCACCGCTTTCATGCGAAACCTTCGCCGGGTAAAAACCCCTTGGGAGATCGGGCAATTCCGTATCGCCGCCCGCAAGCACGAGGCTACTTATAGCGAGATCCCGGAATGCTTCCGTCCCGGTATGACAGACTTGGAGTTTCAGTACGAGATCGAGAAACGTATGCGCAAGAACGGCTCGATCGGTCTTTTCCGTGCTTTCGGAGCCAATATGGATATCTATATGGGTAGTATTCTCGCCGGGGAAAACGCCGAGACCCCATCCCCTTTTGATTTCGCTTTGGGCGGAGGCGGCATAGACGCTTCTTGTCCGCTAGGCGCTAACGGTACTTTATTAAAAGAAGGTACCGCTATCATGGTGGATATGGCCGGCAAATTATACGGCTTATATGACGGACATGACCCGTGTCTTCTCCGTAGGCCGCCTGACGGAGGAAGCTTATCGGGCGCATCAAGTGGCCCTTACGATACAGCAGGAGGTAGAAAACGCTACCCGTCCGGGAACCGCTTGTTCGGATTTATATAATATAGCGGCGAATATCGCTAAGAAAGAAGGTCTTTCGGCTAACTTTATGGGAACCGAGCAACAGGCTAAATTCGTAGGACATGGCATCGGTATACAGATCAATGAGCTACCCGTGCTTACCCCGCGCTCGAAAGAGGAGCTTTTACCGAATATGGTGTTCGCCTTGGAGCCCAAATTCGTGATCCCGGGTGTCGGTGCCGTGGGTATCGAGAACAGTTTCCTTGTAACGGAGACGGGCGTGGAGAAGTTGACACGGTTCAACGAGGAGATCATCCCACTTGGAAATTAAGATTTAATAGAAGAACTTGTTATACATTATTAAATTAAAGCACATGAAAAAAACATTAGCTTTTCTACTTTTGCTGGCTATTATCATTATGCCGGCCAATGCCATGGAAAAGGAGAACGTGAAGCCTGTCAAGAACGTGATTCTCTTAATCCCGGACGGAACCTCATTGGCGACTATCTCTATCGCCCGTTGGTTGCAATGGTACCAAGATCCCAGCAAACCGAAATTGAACATCGACCCGTATTTGTGCGGAACGGTGCGTACGCATTCTTCTAACGCCCCTATCGGCGACTCCGCTCCTACTACATCATGCTACATGACCGGACAGCCGAGCCGTACGGGTTATGTATCCACTTACCCGGAGAACGACGGTGATAACGATATCTACCCGACCGACCCGGCCCGTGCCTTCCAACCGCTTACCACCGTATTGGAGGCTGGCAAGATGTTGCAGGGCAAAGCTACAGGATTGGTTTTCACTTGCGAATTCCCGCACGCTACCCCGGCGGACTGCTCCGCTCATAGCTACAATCGTGGTAAATACGACTGGATCGCTCCGCAGATGGTTCATAATGATATCGATGTCGTTATCGGTGGTGGAGTTTCTATCCTTACAAAGGATATGGAAGATTATCTATTGGCGAACGGATACAATGTTTAATAAAAATGACTTGAAAGGTATGCGTGCGATAATAATCAGAAGATGTGGGCTTTATATGGCAACAAGGAAATGGCTTACGATATCGACCGCAATCCGGAAGAGCAACCTTCTATCGAGGAAATGACTCGTAAGGCGATCGACAAATTATCCAAGAACCCGAATGGCTTCTTCTTAATGGTAGAAGGCAGTAAGGTAGACTGGGCCGCTCATGGAAATGACCCGGTAGGTATGGCTACCGATTTCTTGGCATTCGATCGTGCCTGCGGTGCCGCATTGGAGTTCGCACGCAATAACGGCGAGACTGCCGTTGTCATCGTACCCGACCACGGAAACAGCGGTATCAGCTTAGGTAGAAGAGATTGTAAAGGTTACGATAAATTGACGAAAGATCAATTGTTCCACCAATTCTCCCTGTATAAATTGACCGCCGAGGGTTTCGCCAACAAGGTAAACAGCGTTCCTAACTCAGAAGTGCAGAACGTATTCCGCACCTACGCCGGCTTCGAGCTGACTCCGGAAGAGATGAACGCATTGAACAATTGCAAAGATTATAAGAATAGCCCGATACCGGAAGACCAACGCAAACCGGAAGATAATTCCTCCATGTACAGTGGCTCGTTAACCGGATTGATGGCGCATATCATCACTTCCCGCACTTGCTTCGGTTTCACGACCGGCGGCCATACGGGCGAGGAAGTATTCCTTGCCGCTTACCATCCGCAAGGAACCTTACCCATAGGTATGAATACGAACATCGAGCTGAATGAGTACTTATGCAATTTGTTCGGATTGACACACGATAACTTGGAAAATCTTACAAGCAAGAACTTCGCACGCCACACGGACGTATTCGAGGATTACACTTGCGAGATCGTCCCTGCCGCCGACGAGAAAGGTTCTCCAACCTTGATCGTTAAGAACAAGAAAGATAAGAAAAAACAGCTAACGATCACCCCGTTCTCCAATATCGTGAAGTCCGGGAAGAAAGGCCAAGATGAGATACGGTTAAACTCTGTCGTCGTTTATGTCGATAAAAATAACACGTTCTATCTTCCGGCAAGTCTAGTTGATTTCTTAAAATAAAATCTAAAGCGGAGCCCCTTCGGTCTCCGCTTTTTTTTTATACATTCGCGTACATAAGACAGAATATACACAACCTATGAAAAGTAAAAGTTTAGTTTCTATCGATCAATGTTCCAAAGAGGACATTCTTCGTATTCTGGATAACGCAAGGAAGTTTGAGGAGAATCCGAATCGGAAATTACTGGAAGGCAAAGTCGCCGCCACCCTGTTCTTCGAGCCCTCTACACGTACGAGACTGAGTTTCGAGACAGCCGTAAACCGTTTAGGTGGACGGGTGATCGGTTTCTCGGACGCTTCCACGACTAGTTCCTCCAAGGGCGAAACCTTGAAAGATACGATCTTGATGGTAAGCAATTACGTGGACTTGATCATTATGAGACATCATCTGGAAGGAGCCGCCCGCTATGCTTCCGAGGTGACGGATGTCCCTATCATCAACGCTGGTGACGGGGCGAACCAACATCCCTCGCAAACCATGCTGGACCTGTATTCCATCCGCAAGACACAAGGCAAGCTGGATAACCTCACCATCACGATGGTCGGCGATTTGAAGTATGGCCGTACGGTTCACTCCTTGATCGTGGGAATGTCTCACTTCCATCCGACCTTCCACTTCGTCGCGCCGAACGAGCTGCGCATGCCGGACGAGCAAAAGAACTTCTGCGACAAGCACGGACTCAAATACGAGGAGCATACCGATTTCACGGAAGATATCATCAACCAGACGGATATCCTTTATATGACCCGTGTACAACGTGAGCGTTTCACAGACTTGGAAGAGTACGAGCGGGTAAAGAACGTGTATATCCTGCGTAACGACATGCTGAGAAACAGCCGTGAGAACCTGCGTATCTTACATCCGCTACCCCGTGTGAATGAGATAGCTTACGATGTAGATGACAATCCAAAGGCTTATTACATCCAGCAGGCACGCAACGGGCTGTTCGCACGCCAAGCTATCATTTGCGAAGTTTTAGGTATATCTATCGACGAATAAAAACGAAGTTTTATGTCAGCAGAAAAGAAAAAAGAGTTGCAGGTAGCCGCTTTAGAGAACGGTACCGCCATAGACCATATTCCTCCCAGCCAATTATTCAAGGTAGCCTCTTTACTGGGACTGGAGAAAATGAACAATACGATCACGATCGGCAATAATTTCCATAGCAACAAGATGGGATGCAAGGGTATGATCAAGATCGCCGACAAGTTTTTCGAGGAGGACGAGATCAACCGTATCGCCATGATCGCCCCGAATATTATATTGAACATTATCCGTGATTATGAGGTTGTAGAGAAGAAGACGGTTACTTTACCCGACGAGCTGATTGGCTTGGTCAAATGTAACAATCCGAAATGTATCACCAATAATGAGCCGATGCTTTCCCGCTTCCACGTGATCGACAAGGAGAAGGGAACCATTAAATGTCATTATTGCGAACGTAAGATTAATAAAGAAGACATAATCATTAGATAATTGAAAATTAAGAATTGAGAATTGAGAATTAGCTTTACGGAATCTTTAATTCTCAATTCTCAACTTTCAATTATAAAAACGCAGTTTTTATTATGAAGCACGATTGGAAACCGGGAACCATGATCTATCCATTGCCAGCCGTAATGGTGAGTTGTGGAAATGAGCCTTCCGAGTACAATATAATAACAGTCGCATGGTCGGTACGATTTGTACGAATCCGGCGATGTGCTATATATCCGTACGTCCGGAACGATTCTCTTATCCGATCTTGAAGAAGAATATGGAATTCGTCATCAACTTGACGAATCGTGAGCTGGCCTACGCCACGGATTGGTGCGGGGTAAACTCAGGGAAAGACCATCATAAATTCGAGGAGATGAAGCTCACTCCCGGAAAAGCGACCGTCGTTAACGCCCCTACGATAGACGAGTCTCCGCTTTGTATCGAATGCCGGGTAAAAGAGGTAATCGCTCTCGGAAGTCATGATATGTTTATCGCTGATGTCGTAAACGTACAGGCCGATGACCGATATCTAGACCCAGAGACAGGGGCTTTTGATATGCAGAAAGCGGATCTTTTGGCTTACTCGCATGGTAAGTATTACGGGTTAGGTGAATTTGTCGGTAAATTCGGCTGGTCCGTGAAAAAGAAAAAATAACGGTATGAAAAAAGTCTACCTTATAGGAGCGTTGCTATCTTTCGGTCTGTTAGCAGAAGCCCAGAGCTTCATGCGTTTCGAGGACAAGGCATTCAACTTTGGAGCCAAAGTAGGATTCAACGCCACTTTCCCAGTCATAAACTCCCTTTCCATCAATGGGAAGGAAGCGGAGAATATAGACATCGAATATAAGGTAGGTTATCTGGCCGCGGTCTTTTGCCGGGTCAATATCGAACGGTTCTTCCTCCAGCCTAGTTTCTCATGGCATCGTTCTGAGGGAAATATCCGTTTTTCCATACCTCAAAGTTTGCCGGAAAATAATATGATGTCCAATACATCGGCAACTACCGACCTCTTGATGATGAAAACCAGTTCCTTAGAGGTTCCCATAATGGTAGGCTATAACCTAGTGAAGAAAGGGCCTTACGGACTTAGCCTTATGGTCGGCCCCAAATTAAAATACAACTATAAGATCGCCTATACGGTAGAGTCTTCCACCACGCATGTAGAATACGTGAATGACAACACCCCGTTCGGAGTCAATATCGCTACGGGCGTAGGGGTTAGCATCGGACGGCTATTCTTCGACTTTGTCTATGAGTTCGGATTGAATCAAGTGGAATCCGATTTCGAGAAAGTCAACAACCCGGTTCCCGAGATTAATTATGATATCAATATTGACAAGCGAACGAACGTGATGAGTATCTCACTCGGCGTACTCTTCTAAAAAGACATTTTACCCATTTTTCAAGTACTTGACCAAAACCTTATCGATCCGGGCGCCATCCATATCTACGATCTCGAACTCAAAGTCCAGCCACTTTAATTTCTCACCCGTCTTCGGTACACGTTCCAATATCTCTAGGATCAAGCCGCTCAAGGTATTATAATCATGCTCGGCATACAAATCCTCCATGTCGAAATATTCCAAGAAATCATAGAAAGAATATTGGCCGTCCACCAACCAAGTACCATCCTCACGTTGTATGATCTCGGACTCCTCTCCGACTTCCGGTACTTGTCCGATTAAGCCTTCCATAATATCCTTCAAGGTTACGATACCTTGGATACCTCCGAACTCATCCGTAACGAGTCCATATTTCACGTGTGTCTGCTTGAAAGATTCCAAGGCATTATATACGCTCTGGTTCTCGGGAACGAACTGTGCCGGGCGAAGTACTTGGTTGATCGAGAAATCCGGTTGATCGATCCTTCCGAACAAATCTTTCAGATAAACGACTCCTACTATATTATCGAACTTCTCTGAAGCCACGGGATATATATTAAATAAGTTCTCCTCCACTTTCTCCCGAATCTTCTCCGTACTATCCGTCACATCCAGCCAAACCAGCTCGCTACGATGCGTCATGATAGAACCCACGTTACGGTCTCCCAGATTAAAGACCCGCTCTACGATGTCCTGCTCTACCTCTTGCACCTCGCCACCGTCGAAGCCCTCTTTCACGATCGCCTTGATTTCTTCCTCTGTTACCCTATTTTCCTCTTTCGTATCCACACCCGTCATCTTCACAGCCAACGCCGTACTCTTTGAAAGTAGCCAAACAAAAGGAGAGGATATCAAGGAAAGAAAATTCATGGGTTTAGCAACTAACATAGAGACCTTCTCGGCACACCCCATGCCGATCCGCTTCGGTACCAACTCTCCGAATATAAGTGTAAGATACGTCACGATAATAACGATCGTCGTTTTAGCGATCCCCAACGCATACGGTTCTAGGGCCGGTATTTGCGCTATTATAACAGCGAAATTATGAGCTAACGCCTCGCCAGAGTACAAACCGGTCAAGATACCGATCAAGGTAATTCCGATCTGGATGGTTGAGAGAAACTTATCCGGCTCATTTGCCAGCTTCAAAGCAGTGCCCGCAGATTTATTACCACGTTTCGCTTCGGTTTCCAACCTAGCCTTCCGGGCTGAGACCAAGGCGATTTCCGACATCGCAAGAATTCCATTCAGTAAGATAAGGCCAATAATAATGACTATTTCCATTAATTAATTTATAGTTTGATTATGCTGCGAAGATATATAAATACTTTAATATATAAAACAAGACACCTAAGTGTCTGCGCTTACATTTAACTAAAAAACCTTACGAATCCCTTGCGGTTTCAAAAGAAAGGCGTACTTTTGCATGACAAATACAAAGTGTGATTAGAAATGCTCGATAAAATTAAGGCTCTGCTTCAAGAAGTAGAGAATATGAAAGCGGCAAATGCCGAGGAACTAGAAGCTTTACGTATAAAGTATCTCAGCAAAAAAGGCGAGATATCGGCGTTGATGAATGATTTCCGTAATGTAGCGGCTGATCAAAAACGTGAGGTTGGCAAATACTTGAACGAACTAAAGGAAACAACCCAGAGCAAGATCAACGAATTAAAAGAAAGCTTTGAGAATGTACAGACCGCAAAACGATGATATCGATTTGACTCGTACGGCTTACCCGATCGAACTAGGCACTCGTCATCCTCTATCACTTGTAAAGAAAGAAATTTGCGATATATTCGGACGGTTAGGATTCAGCATCGCTGAGGGACCGGAAATCGAGGACGATTGGCATGTCTTCTCTTCCTTGAATTTCGCCGAGGACCATCCTGCCCGCGATATGCAAGATACGTTCTTTATCCAGCATAACCCGGATGTATTGCTTCGCACACATACTTCTTCCGTACAGACCCGAGTAATGGAAAAGCAAGAACCGCCTATCCGTATCATCTGTCCGGGACGTGTATATCGTAATGAGGCTATCTCCTATCGTGCTCACTGTTTCTTCCATCAAGTAGAAGCGTTATATGTAGATAAGAACGTCTCATTCGCCGACTTGAAACAAGCCTTGTTGTTCTTCGCCAAGGAAATGTTCAGTCCGGATACAAAAATTCGCTTGCGTCCTTCTTACTTCCCGTTCACGGAGCCATCCGCCGAGATGGACATCTCCTGCAACATTTGTGGAGGTAAGGGTTGCCCCTTCTGTAAAGGAACCGGTTGGGTAGAGATCCTCGGTTGCGGTATGGTAGACCCGAACGTGCTTGAGAACTGCGGTATCGATAGCAAGGTTTATTCAGGCTACGCGTTGGGAATGGGTATCGAGCGTATTACCAATTTGAAATACCAAGTAAAAGACTTACGCATGTTCTCGGAAACGATGTTCGTTTCTTGAGACAGTTTGAGTCGGCCAATTAAATTGAAAACCTAAATCATTTACCATCTCCCGGGCCTTAACCTAGCCCGGGGGAAACACACTAGGTTGATTATGATAAAGGTTTTTCTTTTAATAATAGGAGGAGCTATCGGATCTGCGCTACGGTTCGGAGTTTCTACGTGGGTGCAACGATCGATGCTTTACTCCTTTCCTTTTGGTATCTTGTCGGTCAATGTGATCGGCTCCTTTTTAATCGGCTTCTGCTGGAGTATAGCGGAAGCTATAATTTTTCTATCAATACAAGAGCTTTCCTATTCACTGGTCTTTTCGGTGGTTTCACGACTTTCTCTTCTTTCGCTCTCGACACGATGGTACTTATGCGTACCGGAGAATACAAGATGGCACTACTCAATGTACTTGCCAGTAATATCCTTGGTTTGATAGCGGTCTTCCTTGGGATCATACTTGGGAAGAATATCATTGCAATGATCAAGTAAATAAATAAAAAAAAACGGCACAAGTCAGTCATGACAAGGCCGTGTTATATCGAATAAAGCTGTTTCCAAATTATCTATTTACTAACCTCAAGAATACTTTCTTAGAAAAATAAGAAGGTAAAAACAGAATAAAGAAATACAGATACGAAGCCATCGGGGAATATCCGAGAACCGTTCTATAAACACGTAAATTATACTTTATGAGAGACCATTTATTCCGAGAGATAGAACTTGAGTGAATTCGGTAAATCGCCAATGGCTCTTTCAAGCCGTAAGCGACCTCACAACGCCTAAGTATGGTAAGCCATAACCCCCAATCTTGCCGTTTACGTAATTCCGGCATAAAGACCTTTCCCACTTTCTCCGTATCATAGACAGCGGTCAAGCAGCCAATCCCATCATCACACCGCATAGAGAAATAGGTCTCCCTTCTTTTTCCGATAACAATGCTGGAAATCTTGCCACTCTCGTCGCAAGTCATATACGAGGTATAAGATAAGGCACAATCCTTCTCTCGCATAAAAGCCAACTGTTTCTCCAGCTTCTCCGGACGCCATCGATCATCACTATCGCAAAAAGCGATAAATCGTCCTTTGGCCTCCGAGATAGAGCGATTCCGGCAAACACCCGCCCCACAATTCTTTTCTAACCGGAACAACTTAATACGGGAATCCCTTTGAATATACCGCTCTATGATCTCAACAGAACGATCCGTAGAGCAATCGTCGGTAATCAACAGTTCCCAATTAAGATAAGTCTGAGAAAGAATCGACTCAATGGTTTCCGCTATAAAAGACGAAGAATTATAAGAAGGAGTAATAATGGAGACCAAACCGAAATTATCCATAACTATTTTCCGATACATTCATAGGTAAAGCCTAGCTCACCCAATTCCTTTGCGTCATAGATATTGCGACCATCCAGCAGCAAAGGTTGCCTCATCACTTTCTTGATCACGGCCCAACTTGGCAAGCGAAACTGTTTCCACTCGGTCAACAACAACAATGCGTCCGCATCGATTACCGCCTCATACATATCCTTCGCGTAAACAACCCGATCAGCAACTCTACGTTTGCACTCGCCTATCGCCACAGGATCAAACACCTTGACCACGGCACCCGCTTTCCGTAAAAGATCAATCATCACCAAAGAGGTAGCCTCACGCATATCATCCGTCTCCGGCTTGAAAGACAAGCCCCAGAGAGCGATCGTTCTCCCCTCCAAAGAGTCAAAATGTTTTCTAAGCTTCGTATAAAGGATCGTCTTCTGACGTTCATTCACCTCCTCCACGGCCTTTAGCACTCCCATCGGATAACCATTCTTTTCCGCCGTCTTGATAAGAGCCTTCACGTCTTTAGGGAAACAACTACCTCCATAGCCACATCCCGGATACAAGAATTTATTACCGATTCGACTGTCCGAACCGATCCCCTTCCGGACCATATTCACGTCAGCGCCAACCAACTCGCAAAGATTCGCTATATCATTCATGAACGAGATACGAGTAGCCAACATGGAATTAGCCGCGTACTTAATCATCTCCGCCGAGGGAATATCCGTAAAGATCACCCGGAAATTATTCAGGAGAAACGGACGATAGAGCTTGCTCATCATCTCCTTCGCCCTCTCCGACTCCACACCGACCACTACCCGGTCCGGACTCATGAAATCCTTGATGGCCGCACCCTCCTTCAAGAACTCCGGATTCGAGGCCACATCAAAGGGGATATCCATCCCACGTTTACTCAACTCCTCTTGAATCGCTGCCTTTACCTTCCGTGCCGTACCCACGGGAACCGTACTCTTGGTTACCAATACCGTATATTTCTTAATATATTGGCCAAACGTACGAGCCACCTCCAGCACATAACGCAGGTCGGCGCTACCATCCTCATCCGGTGGCGTACCCACGGCGCTAAAAACGATATCCACGTTATCCAGACAAGAGGCCAGATCCGTCGTAAAATGAAGTCTGCCTTCCTTGGAATTACGCAATACCATCTCTTCCAACCCCGCTCATAAATCGGGATATTCCCCTCCAACAAGCCATTTATTTTCTCCCGGTTGACATCCACGCAAGTGACATCAACCCCCATCTCGGCAAAACAAGTCCCGGACACCAGCCTACGTACCGGTGCCGACGATTGCGATATTCATAAGTTATAAGATTATATATTTCAGGAAATCTATAGAGAAGTCAAGTTTTGGTATACGTATATTACGCATATCAAGCCAAATGATATGCGATATTCAATTTTTTAAACTATTTACGGCAAAGAAGACAAGGATAGCCTCATGCTTTTCCCTCTATCAACGAAAGCAAGGTATTCAAATAATTATCAACAGAATCCATCAAGGGAAGAATCTCATTGGCATCCTTTCTTGCTATAACAAGGGCTTCCCGTTCTTCATCTGTTAGATTCATAGTTCTATACCATCTAATTCCACATTCTTGAAAAAAGGAGTACCTTTACGTTTCATCCATTCAGTAAAGGTATATAACTTAGTGCTAAAATATTCGCCAAATTGCCATCCTAGGTCGATTAAAGGATAGGCATAGGTATCAAAATCCGCAGAGGTTATCTTTTCCTTGTCCAACAATATTAGAATATCCCAATCCGATTCATCATGGACATCTCCACGGGCTTGCGAACCAAACAAAAAAACCTTTGTTCCAGCTGGCATCACTTGCTTTATCAAAGCCCTAAGAGAATATAATATATCGTCCTTCCTCATTGTTGTACAAAATAAACATATTATCATACGATCGATCATATTGATTTACAGCCATCGCACGATAGTTACCACCACAAATATACTTACTTTTAGCTAGGCCACAAATATTCTTCTTGATTTTTATCATATAAGACACCTTGCCTACATAGCCGGTACCGACAATGGCATTATATACAACCCCCGTTTTCCAGTACGAGGCGAATCAAAGCATAGGTACTTTCCAGAAGGGGATACTCTGGGATGTAAATCGCAAGCTATATGGCATTTAAAATCTTTCGTTTGAAACTCTTTGGGAGAATAGATACTTAGCAACAAATCCGCACTTTGAGTATTGATATCAGCCTTATAGATTTTTGCCATCCTATATTTATCCGGATAAGTATCCGCCACAAAAGACGTATCCGAGATAAAGGACTGATGACCATCCGAATTCAACACATCCCCTGCTATTATTTGATAATGATCTACATCTTTCATGTCATACAATACATGACAACTGTTACCATTTATAATGCAAGACGCTATCAATTGATTCCTGTTATTCCATACATAATGAGAACCGGACTCTTGAGTAGGTAAGGTAATAAGTCGCCGATCACGCAAATCATAAATCATGATCTTGGTATGCCGCCTCATATAATCCCCATCGGTTGGTATTTTCCGGTATAAGAAAGAAAGATACCGACCGTCTTTCGAGAACTCCGAATGGGTTACAAAATGCATATACCCCTGCCTATAGGATTCATCTTCCATCTGTGCCAACTCAGACAAAGAGATAAGCAACTCTGAAGTATTCTCCTTTAAATCCACCAAGAACAAACCGCTATCTTTAGGTGCCGGATCATCCAATTTCCCTCCATCCCGATAAGGATAACCATACCCGGGCATACAACGCTCCAAGCGCTCATAACTAAAAGAAGAGGCCAAAGATCTTTGTCCATCATGATAGACCGCATCAATCGGGCAGTCTATTACTTGGTATTCCCCTGTCGATAAATCATGAATCTTAGACACAAGCCGATTCGCTATCGCCGTATTATAAATCATCCGGTTCTTATCCAACCATTGCAGCCTGCATCCTTTATGATAATTCCATGCGTAAGAGGTATCCACCTATGAAAGTCCTTTATAGGGCCTTGTTCCAAATCAAAATATCCGACATCCAGTCCATCAGACGGTAAAGGCATACGTAAATCCAACCTATTTTGATTCGCCAATAGCTTGGTCTCATCAAAAGAAAAAGGCGTGACATCGTGAAATCCAAAAAAGAAGCCTTCCCGGTATTGATAGGGAGAGGCGAAATACTCCTTCTTCCTTGGCAGCAAATCAAATATGCCTTGATACATATTCCGCACGAACTGCTTTAAGGCTGGATTTTTACGGACGAGGTTATAGATGTAGATTCTAGTTTATTCATAAATCAACATGATTATTTTTTCAATTCAGAGACAACTGCCTTAAACTTCCCTGCTTTTGTACGGGGAATCTCATCCACATACTCAAATTTTACCTTTATGGTAGGGCTTATCCATTGAGATATATTTACCAACAATTTCTTCTCCGTAGCCACACTATAGGAATTCCTTCTCACAATACGTAAAATCATCTCCCCCGATACTTTTGAGCTACTTGGCACTCCTTTATCTCCGATGTATCCTTGAATATATAGTCCAAACGTTGAATATGAAGCCCCTCTGGTGTAACTATATAGTCTTCATTCCGACCAACAATATCTTCTATAATTTGGCTATGTAATCCACATCCACATTCCCGGTCGGAGAACACTGCCGCATCCCCGTTTTGATAACGGATAAAAGGCATACCAAGATTAGCGAACCCGGTAGCCAAAATCTCACCCTGCACCCCATTCTCTACGGGAACAGCCAGATCCAATTCCATATGACCAATCTCGAAATCCTCGTGATAAACCGAGTGGGTACAATGGGTAGCGATAGCGGCTTGCTCAGAAAAACTATACAGCTCATGGATCTGTACATCTTTAAAAACAGTCTGTAAAATACTTTTCTGATTCTCATACAATTTCTCAGCTCCCGTGAATATGTGTTTAGGAGGAAAATCCAAAGCCATACCCACATTCATCAACTCATTCGCAAATGTGGTCATAATAGATGGATAGCCTATGAACATCTCTATACGTTTCAGATTAATCCAATTTACGATATCCCGAATCTTCTGTTCATTCAACTGATGCATATTTATGAAATAACGGTTCAAGGCTCTATCATATCTCCAAAAGGGAGGTCTCGAAGTTGAAATAGGAACAATAGGACGACCGGAGAAATTTATACAAGCTTTTCCGAGATCAAAGCCAAATCTATTTTTATATCTTTGGTCTACCGCCCAATAATAGGCTGCACTATATTTAGTCCAATAGAAGTCCAACGCTTTTCCCGTTGAGCCACTAGTATTAAATAGAATAAGATCTTTTTGAGGAATATTATTGGCAACCAAGCCAAGCCAATTCTCTCGAATTTCCTCTTTCGTCAGAATCGGGAACTTTTGCAAGTCTCCTAATTGTTTAAAATCAGAAGGAGATAAACCAGCATTAGCATATTTCTTTCGATAATAAGGACAGTGATTATAGGCCTGTTCCAATATCTTAAAAATATGTTCTTCTTTGTAAGAACGAATCTGTCTTTTGACCAACCCTGGGTTGAGTTCAAGAAATCCAAGATCTTATAAAAGTCATCGTTGAAACGCTGTCTCTTTAGTTTGTAGCCGTGAAGAGAGACTGCGATATTTTGAAGCCAATAAGGAAGGGAAGAGTAAATAGATATAGTGTTCATTTGTCATTTGTCTTTTGATAATTAGGTAACTCGATATACCCCTTCCAGCCAAAATAAGGAACAAAATCAAAATGCTCCTTCTCTCTCAGTTCATCCAAGCTACCCCTCCAATCTTTAATATCACTAACTATATTTATAGTTTGTGGGTCAATTTCAGATATAGGCATTTCATGCTTTGAGAAAGCCTCATATACCACAGGTAATTTCTCCAGTCAAAACCCATCAATGTCGTAGCCACAGTATCTACACTAGCGGGATCCTCTCCCGATATATAGACACCACATTCCTTTGGATCTCCTTGCATCGGACCAGCTCCTTCCATGGCAATAACACCATCTATAACTGAATAATAACGTTTTTTTGTTTTCCGAAACGTACCATCCGGATTCCCATATATCAGACAACGATTCAAATCCAGCGTCATTCGCCAAGTGGTATCATTCCCATACCAGTTCCCACTCCGGATTGTATTGTGCGTAGCGCCAAATACCTTCTCCCCCTCTGCACGAAGTATTTGAGCCATCTTAATTCCTATAAATGGAATATTGATTATTATCCTTTTTACGAACTTGGATCCCCATGTCTCGAACTGTCGTTTAAATGATGTATCAGGATAATCATCACCTCCATGTTTAGGAGATCCCCATGTGTGATGGGGTAAATAATTCTTATCAGCCGTTATCCCCACAAAATTCTTAATGCTTAAAGTAACACCTGTTTTTTTATGTGTTTTCATCTTCGGCAAAGAAATCACCACATCTGCCATAATAGGAGTAGCGCAAAGTAAATACTCTTGTATTGTTCCCTGATGATGTTTATTCAACTCCTCATAATTGGAGTCTGCTCCAAAATAATTACCTTCTCCCTTATGCCCATAAAACAAACTGTTCTTTTCTAAATTAAAAAGAACTGTTCCATTTGGGTCACCGGCCAATTTCTTTTTATGCGTGATAATCCCTTTCTCACTTGTCCACTCTTCATTCCGCAAATCAATTATTCGTACCGGCACTCCATACTTAGAGGTACAATCCGAAGCTATTTTTGTTAAGCCTAATTTTTTATCAATCTGCTCAAAAGAGGAATCGGTTTGAGGAGCGTCACAAATATAGACTTCTCCCTTTCCTCCTAATTTCTCACATACATAATTCGCTACATACCGAATCAACTCCGGAGATGTAACAACACATTTCCATTCATTTTTATCCGTTTCTTTTCCCTCTTTCACCAAATTTGGCTTCAATACCACCCGATCTCCCGGACGGATATCCATGAAATCAAGATAAGGAAATTGTTCATTTACATATACGTTCATATTCATTACGAATTAATATTCATCTACACAAGGATTGATACAATTGATTGTAACGATTCCCCATAACGGATACATCACATTTTTCACTCCGTTGTTACATTTTTCAGAAACACTTTTATAGAATAATTGATCTTCCATCAACAGCCTTATTTTAGCCGCTAAATCTTTCTCATTATGAGGCTCAAAAAGAAGTCCTGCACCTTCTACTATATTCGACAGACCTTCCACATCCGAAGCGATAACAGGTTTTCCCGCAGCCATACCTTCTACTGCCGCTAAACCAAAACCTTCAAAATTGGATGACATAACAACAATATCTGATGCCTTCAAGATAGAAATAGCATCCTCCCTTACACTCAAAAATAAAATTCGTTTCGATAGATTGTAATATTGAGCAAGTTTTTGATACTCATCTAACAAGGGGCCATCTCCGACAAACAGAACATAAAAATCATCTGGTAAAAGAGCTAAAGCCTTTATAAGAGTCTTTTGATCTTTTTGTGGATAAAACCGACCTATTTGGACTATCAATTTGCTTGAGAGGAAAGATTCAATTGTTCTCGGGCAATAATCTCACATTGCCGAATATTTTTTACATTAACACCATTGTTAATCACAAAAAACTGATACTTATTCCCTAGATACGATTTAAAAAATAGAGAAACTCCCTCTGAAATAGCAACAATTGCATCATATTTAGAATAAATAAATCTCTCTATAGGCTTCAATATCTTAAAAGACTGCCTATTGTTAAACGTACTATGTTCTGTCAATACCAATTTACAAGAAGCTGAAGAGAAATACTTTGCTAATGCCACCCAATAAAGAGCGGGAAACAGATGCACATGAACAATATCAAACTCTTTAATTATCTTTCTTAATTGAAAAAAGAATTTAGGATTATATAAAGAGTACCTTCTATTCTCTAAATAAATAACCTCACATCCCAACTTCTTTAAATCCTTTTCGTAAGAAGGAGACATTATAGACAAAGAAACAACCGTCACTAAGTTACCATGAGTAATTTGATAATCTACTAAATCTTTTACGATCTTTGCGGCACCATTTCCCCGCCACAATTGAGGGATAACATGAAGGATTCTCATTTTTAATTTTCTCTTTCTAGTTTAGTATACAAATCCATATAGCACTTCACGATAACAGGTAATTTAAATCGCTCAATATTTTCAAGTCCTCTCTTGATGAGATCATCACGATAATGATGATTTTTAATAAGTTTCATGACTCCATTCCTTATACTCTCTATACTATATGGATCCACCAACAAAGCAGCATCACCTGCTATTTCTTTCATAGGTTCCAAATCAGAAGTGAACACCACTCTCCCGACTGCTTGCCCTTCTATAATAGGCATTCCAAAGCCTCATATAATGAAGGAAAAGAAACTATGTCACAATTCATATATTCATCTAATATTTCTTGATTAGACAAATCACACTTATAGACATATCTAATAGAATAAAAACGAAGCATATCCTCTATATCTTTTCTATATTTTCCCACAATATGCAATTCACAATTAATTCCTTTTAATGCAGGTATCAATCGTTCTAGATTTTTATTTTCAGCAGTTCCTATATGTAGAATAATCGGACAACCCTCATTAAATAGTTTAAATTTATAGTTATAATTTGTATCTAATGGATTATATATGATATGTATCTTATCTTTAAAACGAGGAAAATACGAAATAAGCTTCTCTCTCACCTCATTTGATATGCAAGTCACGTACGAAGCCTTTCTCATGGGAAGATAAAACCAAAGCCATTTAAAGATCATTTTTTTCAGCCCATGTTCAAAATCAAGAAATCTCGTATCATGAATGGTTAATACGACCTTTCCCTTACATAAAAGGATCGCATAATGCGTATCTCCCGTCAAATGAGTAATGCTATTACATAATCTTTTTACATAAAGAATGTTACGCAATAAATTACTAACACAAACTCTCGCATAGGGTAAGAAAATATTCTTAACAAGGACATTCTCCTTACGCAATCCGCTTTCCACAGTATTGAACACATGTTCTATACTATAATTTAAACCGGATTTTCTATAAACAAAAAATACATCTTTCATTAAAAAACAAATTGATAGGGAATAAATGGATTATAGCGACCGACTGAGTAATAATCAATACCTTTATAAAGCATACCAATAAAATAAACAAAGATCATTATTAGCATTATTATTTTTACACCTTTACCTTTATAACCATAAACCACATAAGAGACAATGAATACCTCATATATTGTGAAGTAGTTAGTACCTCTTGACACGATTATCTGAAAATCAGTTCCATTGAATATTGTATAAATAAGCAAAGATAAAAAGTAAAGGTTAAAGGAAAGCAACAATAACCCTTCTCGTTCTTTCTTCAATAGAGGATACGAAAGAAACAACCAAAGTGATTTCCGTGCTATTCCTAAAAAAGAAGCATTTACGCCTGTAGATTCTATTTCAGTATAGCCCATCAATCGTGTA